>Ga0182004_10001644_pt1 | contig 16675 bp, 12 predicted proteins | sample Sormic07211540_1_FD_120479 | JGI IMG/M metagenome (GOLD analysis project Ga0182004, IMG submission 120479) | Endophyte microbial communities from Sorghum bicolor roots, Mead, Nebraska, USA - 072115-40_1 MetaG | ecosystem: Host-associated > Plants > Roots > Unclassified | place: USA: Nebraska...
CGCGAGATGAATCTTTTGAGTGTAGTTACTCTATATTTGGACAATATTTATCACAAACAAACGAAAGTGCTACAATGACCGAAAACTTTTCATTTCGGGAACTAAACAAGGCCTTAGTTGCTTTAGACCATTGTACTCGTATTTTATACATATATTTTTTTCTCTAAACCATGCAACTATAAAGGTTTTTAATTGAGAAAATTCACTATGGATCTGATTGGTTGCTCGCACTAACTTACATAGCATGTAGACCCTATGCAGCATTACAATAAAACAAATTGAGATCACCGAAGTCGAGAACGATGAGAGAGGAGAGCTCAGCTTCTCCACTGAGCGAGACAAGAGCGAGAGGCCGAGATGAGGGACACGAGAGCTGCAGGAAGGGTGGAGGAAATGAATTAGGGTTTGGGATCCTACCTCCACGGATCAAAGACCACACGACGACAAGGACTGTGGTTGTAGTCCTCTGTTCTGTCTTCCACTAGCAACAATCATCTGACGGTTATACTTAGATTTTCAGTTAGTTGTTTTGGGCAGTTGTAGTCATATTTTATAGATATATTTTTCCATAAACCATGCGACTATAAAGGTTTATAATTGAGAAAATTCACTCTAAGTCTGATTGACTTGCATAGTATGTAGACCTTATACAGTTATGCGGTATTATTATCAATTTAATAGAATCCCTTCCTCGTATCTAAATCCCATCATCCAAATGACGCCAGAGTACGTTCGCGTCCAGTCCAAATGGACGCCAGATTTGTCACGGATGAATGTACGTCCTTGGACAAGCACAATACCCAAGCAGTAAAAGAAAATCAAGACGTAACAAAGCAGTGGCCGTCAAACTAGTTCTTCCTCAATTGTTCGGGTACTCTTTGGGCCTAATGGGCTTAGGTTGGCCGAGTTGGCAAGGTTGAGCGAAATCTACACCTGCCATTTTTAAGGCTGTGAGCTCCTAAAAAGTTTCTCTGTTATCAAAAACTAGAAAACCAATCAAACAGGTGAAATCTAAAACTGATTTTTAAAAACTAGATGCTTCTAAGTAGTTCAATTTTGAAAGCACCTTGGATGTTGTTTTTGGCTATTGGTTTTCTAATTTTCGAAATAGGTGAAACAGAGAGCTGCTTCATAGCTATTTCAGGGGAGATAGCAAGAGGAGTAGGTTTTATTCTTGTTTTAGCCAAACGACTTAAAGTTTTTCTATAGCACAAAGCTCACATCTGCTTTTTCACAGCTCATAGTTAAACCAAATAGACCCTATGGCTTGCTGTTTCGGACATGAAGATAATCTCATTCCTGCGCTTCCAGAGCTGCCAACAACAAAAGGGCTACGAAGGCACTGAGGTGTTTTTGAGGGAAGGAAGCTGGATACTTGGCACTGTGAAATTTTAAAGTCACCCACCACGCCAGAGCTGACAAATGGTAAAGTGAAACCAATTTTCGCCCAAAATTCTTTTGCAAACTGGCACCCCATGATCACATGCTCCGCTGTCTCCTTGTCTTGCTGACAGATTTCGCAAATAGCAGTGTCGACCACCTTTTTTTCTCAACAATTGGACCGGGTCTGAATCCTTCCCTGTATGAGCAAACATGTACAAAATTGGACTCTTTTTGGAGCAAAGCTGTCCCAAACAAAGCTTGCGGCTGGGATGGGTTTGCCATCACACGATTTCAAGAGTCTGTGTACCGCTCCCCCTCTGCTGTCGACCGCATCGCTAAACTGTGTAGCAATCATCAGTTATCTTGCTTCATCCAATTCGGCTATTGCTTGTTGTGATAGTCTGCAAACTAAGAAGTAAGGGTCATCCACCCCAAACTACCTGCCATTGAGATGGTTTTCTTGACACAATAGCTATGGAGCACAGGTAATCGATCCACCAGTGCCTCCTCATCAGTGCAGGCATCATGCAAGAACAAGGTTCGGTCGCCATTGCTGATGGTGATCGTGGTAACTCCCTGATAGAGCACATTTTCAAGGCCTCTTATGCTTGGTCAATGTATAGGGATCAAGAAGTCACTGCATAATCGGTCAGAACACCCAAGCATCAAAAATTTTAGGGACTTTTTTTTTGGGGTGGGAGGGGGTATCCAGCCATCCATGGGCAAGCCTTGTGTGCAGTCTTCTTTTCAGTTACTATTATAACACATATTTTGAGACTACTTGTGAAATTGTTTAACCGTTTGAAATGCTTGGCTCTGCAGGAAATTGCTTCTGAATCTCTTCTCTAGGCCTCGGATGTCATCGTCACCACTAAACTAATGGCCCCGCCCTGAAACCATCGCCCCCCGCACGATGGGCCATGATCCCCTACGCCTCGCTCCAGCGCAAAACAAAGAAAAATCCTCTTGGCTCCAAATCCCGTAGAATCTCCCTAGCGCCCACCCTCACCAGCCGACCTCCTGGACACTTGCTTCTTAATCTTAGTTTACCAAACTCACTCCAAAAATATGCTAAGCTGACAATAAAACAATCATTATCATTACAGAGCCAGTACCCTCAAGGTAGTAGCTGACGAATTCTTACCATGGCTGTCCGAGGGAAACACTGACAAGGATGGCTGGTAAGCCATCGCTATATGCAGTGAAAACAACTATGTGAGCTGAATTAATAAATCATAGAGACCAAGCCCCCCTTCTCTTGCTGCACAATCTACTCATTCTATGTATATGTTACTGTGCTGGTTATCATTGATCCAAATTACCTTCCTAGGCTGTACCACAAACAAAAAGGAGTGATTAAATAGGCTTCACGAGGGGATTGGATGAGGAGAACACGGGCTAGCAACATTCAAAGTGAAGTAGATCAAGGCACACAGACCACAGCCACGTATCCAGTAAAGACATTCGGTGTGCACATGTATGCCTCACACTATCAGATTCAATGTATAAAAAGCAACCCAGGCAACACTATCACATTATTAATTTTGATACAACAAATGTCCCAACGATTTGTTTAAACTAAGCATATTTAATTCAGTTGTATGGAAACATATGTCCTCTGCAATGTCTGCCTTTTTATCAATGTGTGATATGCTTATGAAGTCTATCATTTAGTCCGAGTTCATCACTCATGAGACAAGACATGTTCAGAACCACCAGACATACCTTTGTTGTGATGCTGGTTATATGTTGCATAACTTCTTTATTTGCAACAGTAAGTACACTTTACCTTTATCTAAACCTATTGTTTTGTTGTTTGATATGTAGCTCTTGACTGAAATCGGACGAGATTACATATGCTAGCTTCTTTCCTTGCATGACAGCGACAGGCTGGAGTCGGCACCAGTGCTCATGGTGAGACCCGTCCAATGTAGAACTCATGGTACCCAGACACTAGGGCGCGACGACCTCAAGCTGCAGCAACAGCCCTAGGCCCTATGTCATGTGGCCTACATGAATAGCTGGTCACGTTGATAGACCTGCTAATTAGATGAGTTGTAACTCGTGCTGCAATGAACCTCGAAGAAGAGCAGCTCATTGCCTCAAGTGAGTTGAACCTTCAAGTCTCCCATTGTTTCTTTATCTCAGCCATTTGTTTCTCAAAATGTCATATATGTATTTTAGCTTGTGAACTCAAACAAAAATAAAAAAAGATCTACTTTTTGTTTGGACAGAAAATTGCTACTCTTGAGTATCATTGCTATGCTGTTGAGTATTCTACAGATAAATGCATAAAATCAATAGTTAAACATAATAGTTATTGATGAAGGCAGGACAAGAACCCAAGGCAATTCTTATCAGGAACTCACAACTGCCTGTGTTTTGACTATGAAGGATTCACTCCTTACATTTTGTTTAGGGACTATCAGTACCATAGCTCCTATCAATTTACTACTATCTTTTACCCTCACATAATTGTATCCCACCTTGTATATAGTTGTACTCCCTTTGTCCCTAAAAACTTCAATTTCTATAGTTATCTTAAGTAAAATTTTTAAACTCTGACGAATTTCTAGAAAAAATGCTAAGATTTATAGTACCAAGTTAGTATTATTAAAATTATTATGGAATATATTTTTATGAGATACTCATTTTATACAATAGATATTGATGCTCTTTTCTATAAAGTTGATCAAACATAAAAAAAATTGACTGGCATGCATTCTAGGAATTAAAGCTTTTAGAGACAAAGAGAGTAAATATTAAATATGCAATTTTATTGCTACTGCGACCTTGCTATTTTTTTTTTGGTTAGAGCCTGTTTGGTTGGCGTACATTTTCTACCAACTAGCAGTATTTTTTTATCACAATAAATCAGCGAACAGTACTTTCGGCCATGACTTTTCAAACAAGCAAAGAGACTCTAAAACTGTATAATAATTTATGGTTGGCTATTGTCACTATTATGAGCCAATCATAATACTATTTTTTTATTAGTCAAGGCCAAGATGACTAAGGTATTTGCTGCTACTTCACAATAGGTCGCATTGTCGTAGTATGCTTTATCTCAACTGAATTCGCTCCTATCTCATCATTCTTATGCAGGTTGCAGCAATCTGATCACTATGTAGCTCGTTGCAACAATTTGATCATTCTTGGACAACTTATAAGGATGGCCCATACTATGAATAAGGAAGAAAATTTGTGCTGACTTTGAATTTTGATAGGTCACCATGGATAACCTATGAATTACTTTAGGTTAACTATAACTGTATATTTGAACATATTTTCTTTCATATTTGGCTACTAAAATAAGATGCTCATGTATTAGTCAAACAAAGTAGACAATTTGCTCCTTAATCATGTGCTTTTGTATTATGAAAGAAAATTAGTCATTCTGGTATGTGTACCATGAATTCATGATTGGAGCAGTCAAAAAAAATGGGGGAAAGTTTTGTGCTCATAGTAACATGAGTTTGAACAAAAAAAATGTATATTATCATGCTTTATTGTATTACCTTGGCTTAATGTTGTGCTCCCGTTGCAACGCACAGGTGCTCAACTAGTCATACAAAATGACCCAACTAGTCATATAAAATGACCCACATCATAGGCAGCAGATTTGGAACATCAAGATTTTTTTTAAGATACAGCCCAATGTGTACGTCTAATTAATAAATATATCCTCTACTAGAGAAAACCATTTTGAATGAGCTGATGCTCTGACTATAGAATCCACCATTCTTAAGCTGCTTCCTACAAAACTCGAGATGCAACAATTGAAATCGTTGTGATCTTTGTAGAAAGGACGTGTTTTTGATAGCCTTCAGTCTTTCGGATGGAAATTCTCCAACCTTCAGGACCTTGGCAGAAACTATACCACCGCAGCCTAATGCATTTGTTATCTGAAGAAAACTGGAACGTGACCGACCATTCATTGCACGTCCTTTACTTTCATCAAAACTTTGCAGCTTGTTATCGTCTTCTGATATTTGCACGTTGCAATTGTCATCTGAATCATCCAATTTGTCAATTGCATAAGGACCATTCGGGGAACCATTTGAGTTGTTGATGTTCTCGATCAAACCAACAGCTTTCCATGCATCAGCAATGAGACGGTGGGTGCTTTCCTTCGGCTTGACACCAGTCTCCCGCATCATCTGAAGGACTTCCTCAGCTTTCCAAGGCTGCTTCTGTTCACTGTAGCCCCAGATCAGAGTTTCAAATGTCCTGAGATTGGGATAGACGCCTGACTTGCACATCTTCTCATAGACTCTCATGGCACTCTCCATGTCGGCCACGCTGCACCAACCGCTAATGACAGTGGTGAAGGTGACAACATTTGGGCAAACACCAAGATGGCTCATTTGCAACAGAAGATCTTCTGCTTTCTCGGGCTGCTTAGCACGGACAAATCCTTTGGCAAGAATGCTGTATACCTGAGGATCTGGCTCGATTCCTGCCTCGATCATTTTATCAAACACCTTCATGCATTTAGCCATGTGGCCTAACGAGCTGAATGTGTTCAACTGGTGACTGTAGGTGACAATGTCAGGCTTGATGCCAAACTGCTCCATCAGACCCAGGATCTGCAACACATGAACACAAAATTAAACAATCCATTCTCCTAGCATGTACATGAACAAAAGTGAAACGTTTCTCCTGAACTCACATTATTGACTGCAGCCATGTCATTTACATCAAGGAAGCCCTTCAGCAGTGTGTTGAAGATTACGACGTTAGGAACAATTCCTGCATCCTTCATTTGCTGGACGCATCGTAATGCTTCCTCCAACCTGCTCTCCCTGCAATAACCACCTATAATTATGCCCCATGTTCGCTCGCTGGTGCGTACTCTAGTCTGAATCTCCACAATGAGCTCTTCTGCTCTCCATGTCTCGTCATTATTGGCATATGCACTGGCTATGGTATTGTAAGTGACGATATCAGGCTCAACACCACCTGCTCGCATCTTGCCCACAACGCCCCAGGCCTCCTCAAGATTTCTCCGATCACACCATGCCTTCACAAGAATGTTGTATGTTGTGAGGTTAGGCTTGATTGATCCTTCAATGCCCATCATGTCGAAGACACGCTGTGATTCTTCGGGTTTGCCTACAATGCCATATCCTTTTATCAGTGTGTTGAAGGTGCTTGTAGTTGGGTGGCAGCCAGAATGCTTCATTTTCCAGAATGTGTTTATTGCTTCACCCATCCGCTTCGCCTCAACAAACGCATTTATCAAGGCATTGAAGAAGATAGAGTCTGGCCTAATTCCAGCTAGTTCAACTTGAGCAAGCAGTGATGGGATCGACTCAAACATCCTCTGGTTTGTCAGGGCGGTCAGTAGAATTGTATATGTGACCAATGAAGGTTTGTGTCCCTCTTCCATTAAGTGCTTGAATACAGAGTGTGCTTGGTAGGGCTTGTTTGAGTCGATTAGAGCTCGCATTTGTCTTGTCCGGTTAATGACCGATTGACAAGTATGCCCTTTTGCACATGTTGTGCACAGCTGCGGCTTCTGGCCTTTTGATGGTTGTAAAGTGCCATTATATTCATGCTTCTCCTGAAACATAAGGAAATTTTTTTCTTTGGAATTGAGGTGGGAGAGAACAGTCGTAAAGAATAAAAGGACACCTCAAGTGATTCAAATTTTATATGTTGATCCTTTTCCCATATTTATTTATGCCACTTGACCAAGCCAGGAACCGAATTTCTGATGCCCTGCAAACCTGTTTTTAGTATATTATAAGTACAAAATACATGTGACATATGGAGTCCAATCCTTGCTTTGGAAAATGGTTTCTTTTTGTATATTAGGGAGAAGAGAGCAATGCAATGTGAAGACACGCTAGTGATGACTGAAAAAAAAAACTTTGCTACCACTCTGTCTCTATCTATATGCTTTCCGATGCTTACCTTGGTAGTTTGTGATCCATTTCCATTATTCAGCCCGTCTGCACTGATCCTTGTCTTGCCTGTGCTCTTCAAAGTGGAGGTCAGTGTCAGCTGAACTCCGTTCTCTACCATTATGACCATGCTTGTAGAGGACCAATCCTCAACCTGGTTCATGATGGTCAGATTTCAGATTCAATAACTTAAACGAAACGCAACCAGGAAGGAACTGTGAGTCTGTAACAAGAATCTATCTGTCCAACATAGTGTTGCTATAAGTGCACTAAAATGGACCACAATTACTGAACGCCTTAGAAGCCTATGCTCGGAATCGAAACCTTGGCTTGGTATAATTTTGCAATCCCAAGAACATGCGACTTATGTATGTAGAGAAGCACTGCACACTGCTCAGATTCATAGCTGAAAAGCATCTGATATAACCAAATGACTTTATTTAGTCATCGATTTACGATTAACGTATAAAAGCCATTGATAACATGGACATGATAACGCACTGTCCATCTCAAATGTCCAAAGTTCAGATATATACGATGGTGATATACTGATATATCTTTTTGTAAAAGACATGGGGCTACACATGGAAAGCCTTTCTTTTTGTAAAAGTCGAAGTTAGTGGTGGACAACTAGGCATAATACAAATAGCAAAATACGGGAACTCAGTTGCGCACAGCAGGAAGGGAAGAGAAGGGAGCGAGCATACAGTTGGTGCTCGTCGCCGGCGAAGAGCCCGCGACGATGGCCTGGCGAAATGACTGACGGAGGCCTGGGCACCCGTCGTAGTGCGGCGGCGCTCGCCCAGTGGTCGCCACGAGAGAGAGAGCACGCGGGATGAGTGCGAAAAGATAAGGCAGGGGGTGACGCAGACTCGCAGGGGCCAGACCGCCACACAGCCTAATCTTTTGTATTTTTACAAACAAAAAAGTATTATTTTATTTTACAAATTATGAATCTATGCTTCCCACTTTGCAAGCAGGGCGAAATCCCCTGATACTGTTTCGTGCTCCGTAAACTCTACCGTGGAGCAGCTCAAAAAAAAATGGAATTTGTAAAGTCACAACTCCACCCTTTTTACTCGAACTGAGTACGTGGAGCTAAAACTATTTGGCTAAAAAACGTGGAGTGAAGTTAAAAAAACATAGAGCAGAGGAGTTTCAAACACCCCCTAAATTTGGTTTCCGGGACTCTTTCCGTTTCATAAACACAATCTATTTTATCAAGAAGCTAATTTCATACATATGAAAAAAGAAAATTACCCACTCTAAATTTGGTATATATATAAAAAAAACCCTTAAACTAACATTTTATTTTAGAATTATTACACAGTACACAGACGCTAACACGCACGTACACCTACTCCTAGCAACACATTGCAAATCCTACCTTGTAAGCATCTTCGAAGGACACTTCTATAAATACAAGTATACTCTTATGATAAACCTGTTTGGAGATACATATATTGATATTATTTTCTATATTTTTAATCAAACTTAAAAAAGTTTGATTTCTTGAAAAATAAGATGTGCATTTATTTTGGGACGAAGAGAATTTCACTACACGTCACTTCTAGCCCATACTTCCTTTATCTTTTTTTTATGTGTCGTTCTTATTTTCCTAGAAGTCAAACATATTAATCGTAAACAAATAAGAAGTTAAACATATTTAACTTTGACTAAATATATAAAATAAAAATATTTATATTTATAGTACATAGTTAGTATCACTAGATATATTGTTAAATTTATTTTCATAATAAATTTATTTAGAGATATAAATGTTGTTAATACTTTGCACAAATTTAACTAAATTTTAAAAAGTTTGATTGACATGATTTCCACGACACTACTTAAATAGGAATAGAGGGTTGTTGATGTTGATTTGTTCTGAGAGAAAAACATTGTTACGTGACTAAAAAAGAGATATCCTAAGGCTAAAAATCATTGTAGATCTCATTTAGATCTGACAAAAGAGAAGAAACATGCATTTAGCAGTGTTTTTCTCTCATAATAAATCAGCCAACAATACTTTCTGTCATAACTTATCAGCCAAACGAACAAGACGAGATAGGTGACTACCGCAAATTCATTTATAATAAATAAAAAAACAGAAGTGATGGGAAGAGATAGGTCGTAGATCTCATTTAAATCTGATAAAAGATTAGAAACAAGGTAGGTTGAGACAGAAATTGCCGCAAATTTATTTACTAAAGTTAATAAAACAAAAGAGATGGGAGGACGTTTGCGAAGCCTTGCTGAAGTCAAGCTTTGTGAAATGTGTTTCGTAAACTATGATTTCAGTTTACCTTCGAGCTTTTAGTCAGAAGAGCTATGTTTACATTTGAATTGGATTTAGATCCATACTATACAAATTCAATTACTACACTCATTCCAAATTGTACGTCAGTATGACTTTTGTAGATTTTTTTTTGAAACAAAGCAATCATTTTATTGCCTTCTCACGGGTTCATTTGAATCCCAAGTTACCCAGAAGATTACAAACTCTGGAAGGGGATCCGTCCAGACATAGGATTGATCCGGGTCCCAACTCAAGCCAACACGAGCAAGTTCATAAGCACAACTGTTACAAGATCGTGGCGCATGGACCACATCTACATGTACAAAATTCATAGAAATAAGAAATTTTGTCTCTCTAATGAGAACGCCAGCAGCCGAGAAGTCATAGTCATTAGACTGAAGCGCCCGTACAAGAACTGTTGAGTCCGATTCTAGGATAAAATGAGACATCCTTTGATCAAACGCTACGGAAAGAGCTGCAAGGCAACCATGGATCTCTGCGCTAAGGGCATCATGCAGAAAATTTATTCTCCCTGCACCGGCTAATATTGCTAAACCATCATGATCCCTCACAATGAAACCCCATCCACCTTTCCTCTCTTCCTGTGAAAAAGCCCCATCAAAATTGATCTTCAGGATGTCACTAGGTGGTGGAATCCAAGCTGATATCAATTTGATTTCCTTATCCTGCATCTTCTGTGCATACAAGTTTATATCAGATCTCAAGGCTTTGGCTTTATAAATTATCTCCTCAGTGGAAAGCATCTTGTCCCCTGCATTCGCCTTATTTCCCGCATCCCACCATGCCCATAGAAGACTAACCACTAGAGATTTCCTATCATCATCCAAAGAAAGAATTTTAGAGGCAACCTGTTTGGCTGAGTTCAGATCAGCTAGGCACAAGCGAATTTCCTCCAAATTAATTATCCTCCAACATTTCTTGACAAACTTGCACTTGAGAAAGCAATGTCCCCCATCCTCATTCAAACGCCAACATACTGGACACCTTGTAGATACATGTGGACTACATACTAGAAAAGCCTGAAAGACTTGCAATTTACAACAGTACAAAGCTTAGCACATACACATCGGGGCACCTTCATGATGCGTGTGCCAAATATCATTTTGGAAGACGATCATGGGCATGGCAAATAAAGACAGGTCTTACACGTTACGTTCATGAATTATGAACATTGCGTGAAACGGTTCTGATGTAATAAATTAACAACCCATGCACAGCTTGGGAAATGATCATGCTATTTACAGAATTTACAGAAGCTACAACTGTGGGGTTCATCGACACTGAAAGAAACACTACACACCAACGGCTTGTTGCTTTGCCGGAAAACCTGAGTTATTATCCTCGGCTCTACAACACCTAAATCAGAACAACCATCTCAGCCAGAAAAATGGACACCATTCTGATCACAGGTGCTATACATTGGGTCAGGTCAGAAAGCCGTGCAAAGATTATTCTTCAAGTTTGAAGAGCATTCCTGCTGAATGGTAATTGCAGGGCTACAGAGCCGACTTCTCTTCGGCTCTGATATTCTAACACGTGTTATTGCTGCTGTCAGCGCGTCAACTAAGCCACATTCATCCTGATCTTCTGACCTTCGGCTCGAATCTGACAATGAGTCACATTCTGGCTTGTGTCTGTCCCATGGAATTTTGGGTGCTATAATCTTGTTAGTGAGACACAAATTAGCTGCTACCACCTTCAGGGGGCATTCTGTGTAAAACACGACCCATGGGTGACCTGAAATAGGCATCAGTAAGTAAAGAAATTCTTAAAAGAAAGACAACAATACTAAATGAGAAACTCTTTGAAGCTTGAACCAACCAAGAACTTCATCAGCAGTCATTCTAGAAGAGACATCTCGATTCAACATTCGGCCAATAAGATCCCGCCCAAGAACTGATATTGATTTCCATGGGCTGCTGCTAAAATCAAGTTCAACAGTCTTTATGGACTCAAAAACGGCATCCAGAGAGCCCCCTTGAAATGGAAGAGAACCAAGTAGTAGTACATGAAGTAGCACACCGGCACCCCAAATATCAACTTTCTCAGAATAGCTTCCAGAAAGAACTTCAGGTGCCACATATGCTGGGCTTCCTGCTACACCAAACAATTTCTGACCTGCTCAATGCATACAACACATATTAGCTAGTACAAAACATGTACACACAGTCATGTCTAGTGCAGCAGATACAAGCCATATACAGCCACGACCACAAGAAACGTGCATGTAAAACAATCCATAAATGTGGCATTTATGCCAATCACAAGATGAAGCATAAAAATAGAGATGCTACTGTATAACAGGAAAATGCTCAAATGTTTCTCATTAGAAATTCTTTTACATTACAAATAGATGTAGGTTTGGGGGTATATGAAACACCAATACAGTATGGTAAGTTCTGGCTATAAGTTCCCATTGCAGATTTGCAAAAATCCATTGGTACCATACGAAATAAGAGCAACTACTTAAAAAAAATACTGCCCCAGTTCCATACGACCCCAAAATTATACTCCATTCCAAAATGTAACTCATTTTGGTTTTTCTAGGTACATAGATTTTGCTATGCACAAGATATACGCTATGTCCAGATTCATAGGTAACATAGTACAAACCATGTATCTAGAAAAGCCAGAACAACTAGAACAGAGCAAGTAGATTCTATAGTTCCATTCAAAAGTCGCAACATTTTCTAATGCATAAAACTGACTCAACAGCATTCAGAACATGAAACACGACAGCTTATGGCATGCCAGAAAGGCCATAACACGTTAAAATTACCAAGGTTCAAGAAAATGCTAGGCGCTAGGCAGGCGCTAAGACAACAACGCCTAGGACACGTAAACATAGATTAAACGCGATCAAACGTTTACACATCTGCTGCATATTAGGAGATTTACTAGTATAAATGTGAAAGAATAAATAGAAAAGGATGAGCAATGTCGTCACAGCCCACTCAGCCCACTAGCCCATATAAACACTCATGATACCCTACCACCACTGATTCCAGCAGCCAATCGCCCAATACTCTATCACGCAGCCCCGCGCCACCACTCCACCGGTTCGCTCGCATGTTCCTGTCCGTCGCACCCCCTCTCGATGGTGCGCCCCTCTGCTCCTACTGCACTCGCCCCAGCACACCTCTACATCGCCCGTGCGCACCTTGTCCTCTCCCTCCCCATGGCACCTCTGCTTTGGCTGCGCACATGGAGAAATCGAGCAGAAGGGGCTAGTCCAGCAAGGGGTGAGCGAAATCGAGCAAGTGGACACCACCAGGTAGGCATAGAAGGAATAATAATCCAACGAACCATTTTGCCATCCTAATCTCGTCTCTTCTCTTCCTTTCTTTGCCATCCATGGGTTCTGGTAGTTCATGGTGCGTTTAATTGAACGCCTATGGCCTAGGCAAGACGCTGGGTCTCCTCCTAGCGTTTAAGCACGCCTAAACATACATTTAATGGCATTTTTTCAAACCTTGGACATTACTTAAGGATAACCTTGTCAACTGGTGCAAGTTAACATCAAATCCAATTTTCCATGCCAACATCCAGAAGTAGCTCTAGCACACCAAAACAAAAATCATTGACGAATATCAACTCGCACCAGGCTTTAATTCTCTTGCCTCTTAGCATGCTTAGCAAGACGGAAGACACAATGATACCTGCTTGCTACCAGTTCATGACTCCAAAAACACAGCACAATTACACAAAACATCAGTACAAAGTAGTGCCTGAACTTAAGCAGGATAGCAAGGAACCTAAACATCAATACCTAGCAAACTAAGAAAGCATTAGACGAATGTTAGACGTGATATCTTTTAGTAAATCTGAGTTATTCTAGACCAATAGTAGCAAAGTCCACATAAGCTCTTAGCACATTGGGGGCGTCGTAAATCATTGTCTTGTGCATCAATGTAAGTTCTTAACTTTGAAATTCAAAGGAAGAAAACGAAAGGTCAATATGAAGAATATCCTAGCACCAGGTCTCAAATATCTTATCATACCTAGCAAGAGGAGATGAAATGTGAATGAGACACTTGCTATGAACTCATGACTCCAAAAAAACACAGCTTGCACTCATTCCTCTGAGCAAGCATTGAGAGCAGCATTTCTTCTTACAGACTAATGTACACCACACAAAAGATCATATCAATTGTCAGTTAGAACCCAGAAGGGTCACAAAAAATATATGACGAGACAGATATCAACTGTTGCCAACTTAAGGAGGACTCCAGAGATGAGGGAGCTCGTGCCTTGAAGAAAGGTTAAGTCCTTGAGTTAGCCTCATTTGTTTGGTTACACAACCAAGGCAGGAATACCAGAGCTACATGGCTCACTTAGGTTCTTAGACCATAGACGAATACAAATTAGTTTGACTCCCAACTCATTTACATCACACTAGCTGATACTCAAGTCAAGGTCATATATGGGCAACCTGCAAAAATGCTTAGCAGTCATGGTAAAACATAGATGAGTTTGTATGAAGTGGAATTCTAAGACCATGGCACCCACAACATGAAAATATAGCTGAAAGATTAGACGCAGTGCAGCTGAGTACAGCCATCAATTAGTCTCTGTAACACAACATTATTTAAAGATGGCAGAACCAATGTGGGACTGCCAGTTGATCTTCTAGACTTATATACTGATTTTTCAGTTCATGTTTTGCACTATAATATGTTAGGCTTCGCAATGTACTCTCAAGAAATTGATCCTATTCATCTTGAGCTTCAGACTGAAAGCTAGTAATACATAATAGTAGCAAAAGATTACCATTAGTGACCCGTGCAGCGAGTCCGAAATCAGCAAGCTTCACCTTCCCAGCCTTGGTAAGCAAGATATTCTCCGGCTTAATGTCCCTGTGCACAACACCCATCTCGTGGCAGTACTTGAGCACGGACATGAGATCCTTGATCACAATGGCAGCACGCTGCTCAGAGAACTTGCCCTCCCTGGCGATCTCGTCGAGCAGCCTGCCCCCGCCGCAGAGCTCCATGACGAGGTAGAACCTGTCGGCGTCCTCGAAGACGGCCCTGAGCGTGACGACGCCCGGGTGGCCCGAGAGGTGCTGCATGATCTCGACCTCGCGGTGCACCGTCTCCTCGCCGTTCTTGGGCAGCGCCTTGCAGGCGAACTCGTCGCCGCCGCCGCCGGCCCTGGCGCGGCAGATCCGGACGGAGCCGAACTTGCCCTGCCCGATCTCGGCGCCGAGCTCGTACTCGCTCTCGAGCCGCTTCTTCCGCCCCATCCGCGTGGCGGAGTCGATGCAGCCCAGCTTGCGCTTGAGCCCGCGCCCGGGGCTGTCGGGCGCCGCCCGCGACCCGCTCGCGGGCGGCGCCGTCATCACCACGCCGCCGCCCCGGGCGGAGGCGGAGGCGGAGGCGGAGGGCTTCTTCTTCTCGGGCCGCGGCTTGGGCTCGCGGCAGGTGCGCTTGCGGTTGCGGGCGGCGGCAGGCGCGTCGTGGCGGGATCCGGACAGGGAGCAGGCGGCGCGCGCGCCGCCCTTGCGCTTCCGCGGCAGCGAGTCCATGCGGAGGGGATCGGAACCCTAGGTGGCGGCGGCGGCGTGCTGCTTGCGCCTCTTGCGTGTCATGGGTGGTGTCGGGGACGGGGAGTGCGGAGGCGTGCGGCACTGGAATGGATCGGGAAGGTTGGTGGTGGTGCGAGATGGGATTTGGAGCGAGGGGCTCGAGGAGGGGAGGGGAGGGGACACGAGGAAAAGGGAGGAGGAGGAGGAGGACGACGGTGGGGTGGTGGTGGAGGTGGGGTTTGGCCATTGGCCTGCCTGGCTGACTCTCCTTTGGTTGGACTCGTGTCGTGGGGCCGTCGTCTGGTCGGCTCGGCGGGGCTGTGCCTGTGCTGATCGGCATCATGGGTGGGGACCGGAGAAGTGGAGAGAGACAGAGAGAGCATGGAGAAGACACTGTTTTTTTTTGGGGGGTATTGATGGGGCCGCGTGCGTTTGCAGTGTACGGGCGGAACCAGCCGGCGTGCATGGTCGTGATGGTGCCGGGCTTTGGCAAAATGAAAAGTTTTCGGGTAGTATTTTTATTTATTTATGACAAATATTATTCAGTTATATATTAACTAAGTTTAAAAAATTTATCTCACGATTTACATGTAAACTATGTAGTTTTTATTTTTAATTATATTTAATGATTCATACATGTGCCGTAAGATTTGAAGTGGCAGAAATTTTAATAAGTTTTAAGTTTTTTGCCGAACTAAACAATGCCTCACACGATTTGACGCGATGCGAGGCTTCCCTGCTGGGGCCTTTGGCCTCGTGTAGTTTCCTAAATATTTTGTAAATTTTTTTATATTTTTAATTATATCGAATCTTGTGGTATATACATAGAATATTAAATATATATAAAAGAAATAACTAATTACACCGTTTATTTATAATTGTAAGACGAATCTTTTGAGCCTAGTGGGTATATGATTGGAAAATATTTGTCAAATACAAATAAAAGTGCTACTATTCCTATTTTGTAAAATTTTTTAAAGTAAACAATCCCATCAAAATCTAAAAAAATTCAAGATTCTCGGTCACATTAAATCTTGCAGTACATACATAAAGCATTAAATATAGATAAAAAATAACTAATTATAAAATTTACCTGTAAATCGCGAGACGAATTTTTTAAATCTAATTAGCACATAATTGAATAATATTAGTCAAAAACAAACAAAAGTGGTATAGTAGCGAAATTCAAAAAGTTTTCGCAACTATAGTTCCAAAAGTTTTTTTTGCAAAATAGAAATAGTAGCATTTTTGTTTGTATTTGACAAATATTGTCTAATTATGAACTTATTACGCTCAAAAGATTCGTCTCGCAAATTACAGACAAACTGTATAATTAGTTATTTCTTTTATAAATATTTAGTGTTTCATACATGTGCCACAAGATTCGATATGGCGTAAAATCTGAAAAATTTTACAAAATATTTTGAAAACTAAAGAAGACCCAAAAAATTCAGAGAGCCTTGTTTACTTCCAAAAATTTTTGCAAAATATGAATAGTAACACTTTCGTTTGTATTTGACAAATATTGTCTAATTA
>Ga0182004_10001645_pt1 | contig 16666 bp, 22 predicted proteins | sample Sormic07211540_1_FD_120479 | JGI IMG/M metagenome (GOLD analysis project Ga0182004, IMG submission 120479) | Endophyte microbial communities from Sorghum bicolor roots, Mead, Nebraska, USA - 072115-40_1 MetaG | ecosystem: Host-associated > Plants > Roots > Unclassified | place: USA: Nebraska...
ATGCAGGTTTGAAAAATGTTCGTATTTGCATCAAGGAAACTGATCTGGTGACCACACCTGCAGATGAGGTTTGTGCTGTAATGTGTATTATTACCTGTAGCATTTGTTTCCCTTTTCCTTTTAAGCTGTGTAAGTGATCTCTCTCTCTCTCTCTCTCTCCTGGGTTTCTGAAAATGGCTAATTTAGGATCAGGAGTTTCTGCTTTACTGTGGTAGTTAGGGCCTTTTTATGTTGTATTGTGTTGATTTTAGGCAAGTTTTTGTGTAACTAGTATTGTATTGTATTGATTATATAGGCAAGTGTTTTACAGCTACCGGCATGAGGTATTGGATCAAATGTTATGAGCTAATCATTTGCTGATACTAAACCCACAGCAATTAAAAGGCTCCTTCTTCATAATGTCTCACTATTTAAATATTCTACTTTCAACTCTATAAATTGATTTACCTAGTTATATTTCACCTTTTCTTTGCTTCTGATGAAGGAAAGCTTGCTATCTGATTGCAGGAGGAGATGAGGAATAGTAGAATCCAAAGAAGAGTTTATGAGTTGCTGTTGAAAGCTGCAAGTGCACATGGGGGAAACAATTACAATGACCAAAAGGAGCTTCATTTTGTGTTTTTCAGGAGGCCTACCAGGTTCATCCCTGCAGAAAATGGTTCCACGATTGGTGCTGTTCAACTTGAGAAGACAGTTTTAAAAGGTCTGGCGTAGTGGATGTTGAAATGAATCTTCTTTGTCATTTTTCTCTTGAGCTTTCTCATAAGTATTCTTGTTTGTTATGTAGGTGATGAAGTAACTGGGAAGCAGGTCGCTGTTGGAGCTGGTGAGTTTGAAGACCTAAAATGTGGGTAAGTGCTTTGGCTCATGCTTATGCTTTCCTGTTTTTTTGTTAATGATTGCTTAACCATAGATTTTTAAGACCTGTCTAATATGCTACCTTCTTCTTAGTCTGGTCTTGAAAAGTATTGGTTACAAATCCTTGCCTGTACAAGGTTTGCCTTTCGACAAAAACAGAGGTGCATAAAATTGCATTTTTCTTTTTTCCTTCTACCTTGGAGCTTGTAGACTTTTTTTTGATCCATCAGGAGCATATGCAATTATTTTTGCATGATGACCTTTGTTTAATTTTAGGAGTTGTGCCAAATTTAAGAGGAAGAGTCCTGAGCAGCGAATCAGAGATTGCCACAGTAGAAAGAGGCTTGTACGTGGTAGGATGGTTAAAGAGAGGACCAACTGGGATTGTTGCAACAAATCTTCACTGTGCTGAAGAAACAGTAGGTACCTTTGTTCCATTGCTATCTTTCATTCCTATGTGGTGGACCCATGGTTTTTGAGGACTCACCGAGGTGTTGAGGTGTACCCCCAGCACCACTGGACGCCACAGTGCCTCAGAAACCATGGGTGGACCCAAGGAACTTAGTTTGCTAAGCTTTGCAAACACCCATATAGAGTGCTTTTGGTTCTTTTCTGACGAACTTACAAACATTGGCAATTACTATATTACATTTAAATGTGACACAGAATGTTAAGAATTATATAAGATTCATATACAGTTCTATTAGTATGGTTGGGGAAAAAATAGTTGTTTTTCCATGTTCATGGCACAGAACAGAAACCTCAAGACCGTCAAAGTGAAACGTTTCACATTTAAGATTATTATATTTATTGGCCATTTTTATACATTGGTTTGGCTTATGGGTTAACAAACAGGTGGCTAGCATTCTTGAAGATGATAAGAAGGGTGTATTAAGGCCCCCATCTGGTTCGAAGAAGCATGGAAGGACAGGACTTCTTGAGATCCTAGAACAAAAGAATGTCCGTTTTGTGCCATTCAGTGGCTGGGAGAAGATTGATTCCATGGAAAAGATGGCAGGGGAGGTGAGAAATAAGCCTAGAGAGAAGATCACAACCTGGGATGGGCTCCAAAAAGCTGCAAACGAGTAAAAGGGTGGCCCTCCCAATGATTTTGTTTACATATGCTTTTTGTATCAAAAGAATCACATTAACGAGAGATAAACCTGTACTTAGTAATAAAAGATAACATCAACATATCTTCACTGGACAGCTTACTCATGTACAAGCACTCAGTAAAGGAATATGCTGACAGTGATCGATTTTGATCGAAATCCAGAATCTGCTATTCCTTGTTGCAGTTCTGATAATATTTGGATGCATCATGGTTATTACTTGTTGCCTGAATAGAAGTTTTATGTACCAATACCTATGCCCATTATTGAATATATGTCTGAAAAATTGGCACAAGATACTTGCACATGCACCATATACTATAAGTGTGGAGGCTATAAACCATCATATATTCTGTATGGTGCGGCAGAAGTCATGCAAATCTTGTAATTTGACGTCGTGAATTGGCCTGAGGATGGCTGTTGGGCAGCTTCTTTTTGTGAGGGCTTGATGTACCTGCTGCATTGTTGGCCTGGCTTTTGGGCAGACTTGCAGACAGGCAAAAGCCACCAGAACGAGCAGGATTATGTCTTTCTCCTCGTTGCTCTTTGGTTCTATGATGCGTTTGTCCAATATATCGTTGAGCTTCATACGAATCTCTGTTCGGCAGAAGAATGGAAGTAGCAGATCACCTGGGTGCTTACCCATGACGACTTCCTGGCGACCACACCAAAGCTATAGACATCACATTTCTCTGTAAACACCATGGTAGATGACAGTTCTGCAAAAATAAATAGAACCATGAATCAACATACATGTAACAAAACTGCATAATCAGGTGGATTTTGTATGGTGCAGGACTGAAGGTTTGTACCTGGAGCTATATAGCCACATGTCCCTGCAAAGATGGTACTCCAACTTGTGCAACTGTGCTGCTTCAACTTCCTAGCCATACCGAAATCTGAGACACAAGCCTTGAAATCACAGTCCAACAAGATATTGCTACTTTTGATATCACGATGTATAATGGGTGGGTCACAGTCATGGTGCAAGTAGGAGAGAGCTTGAGCCCACAATGGCGATTCTTTTCGTCCAGTCGAGCTCATTGGCAAGCTGTTCCTCCTGCAAATTGGATGCTAAACTCCCCCTTTCGATGAGATCGTACACAAGGAATTTGCACTTGGAGTGAGAGCAGTATCCATACAACTTGACTATGCACCGGTGCCTTACTTTTGTCAGCACTTGGATCTCAGCATGAAATGCTTTCTCATCAGTATAGTCTTCAGTGGAGTGGAGCAGTTTGATTGCATAGATACTCCCTCCTTGGAGCTCAGCCCTGAAGACAGACCCATATCCTCCAACACCTATGCAGTATTTTTCATCAAAACATTCTGTTGCGTCCAGTATGTCTTCGAATGCAATCTTCCCATCAAAATTCCATATGGAGACCATACCTTGAGATTTATTTTCGTCGATGACTTTTGAAATTTTTTTCCTCCTATAAACAATTGTCAGGCATCCTAGAACCACCAGACAGATGAAGCAAAAGAAAGCAAAACTAAGAACTAGTGCCATAATATGCTTATTGGTTTTTTCTTCCTTGATTGTTTTGTCGAGCTCTGCCATGTGACATGGTGTCAAGCCATAGTGTGGATCACCACATGTATCCATATTGTGGTCAAGCGAAACCCTGGTATTGACTGAAAAGGAAGTTCCGCCACTCAAGCTGTTGTATGATAAATTCAGATTGTACAATTCTTGTAGCTTTGCAAGAGTCACGGGGATGGTTCCACTCAAATTATTTCTGCTCAAATCCAAGTCACTTAGCTCAAAACAATTCCCAAGCTCTTGTGGTATTGGTCCTGTCAATAAGTTATCTGACATGCACAAAAATGACAAAACCCGGCATTGTCCTATCTTAGGTGGAATGGTTCCGGTAAGCTGATTGCTACTCAAATCTAGATATGAGAGATTAGATAGCAATCCTACCTCTGGTGGCAGAATACCATTCATCTGATTGGATCCAAGTGCAATCGTAGTTAGAGAGGTCAATTTCCAAAAGGATGAAGGTATGCAACCATTTATTTGATTGTTGGAAAGATCCAAGAGCTCTAACCTCTCTAAATTTCCTATGCTGATCCAGGAATGGAACAGGCGATTTTATTGTTCCTAACATTGAAGGATTTTAGTCTTACTAGGTTTCCAATGCTTGGAGGAATGGAACCTCTTACATAATTGGATGAAAGATCCAGTAATTCTAACCTTGTTAGATTCCCAACTATTCCAAGAATGGAGCCTGTAACGCTATTTCTGGATAGGTTTAACATTGTCAAGCTACGTATCATTCCAATCTCATGAGGAACATGACCAGATAAACTGTTAGAGCTAAGGTCCATGTAGTCTAATCTGGTCAAATTTCCCAAACTAGAAGGTATCAGGCCAGAAAAGCCGTTGCCCCATAAATCGAGCTTCTTTAAGTTGACTAGCATGCCAAGTGTATCTGGGATTGATCCGTTCCATTTACCATAACTAAGATCGAGGGAGGTTAGTTCAGTAAGATTACCTATGGATGCTGGGATAGATCCGGAGAGGAGATTATTGGACAGATCCAAAACGGTGAGCTCAGACAAGTCTGCAAAGTGGAGCTGTTCCAACGTGCCCTCAAGGTAACAAATTGGAAGGGATATTTTTGTCACAACCTGGACAACATCACTTCGACCACGGCTGTGATGCACCATAGCAGCACTGCAGGTAACGCCAGTCCAGTTACATGGGGTACTGTTGTTGCTCCATGTTTTCAGGCAGCCATAGGAGGACCAGAGGTCATCCTTCCATCGAGCAGCATGTCTGCTTGGTGATCCAGTTGGCTCGCCATAGAAATTGCGCAAGAGAGAAGGTTTGGCAAGACAAGAAGAAGCACTAGGGACATCTTAAAGGCAAAGAGACTCATCTTGTGTTAGTGAAGCTCCAAACGCCATATGTGTTGTGCCCAGTGGTCTTGAATTATATATACACACATGCAGAAATAGAAGAACCGCATGCAGAAATAGAAGAACCAACCAGCCATTGACTTAGGCCGTCAACAAGTCAGTAGTCTCAGTACCACACAAGGATTAAAGAGACCTTGACTCAGCCACTGAGGTCAGTCGGTCTTATTTCGTTCATTGAAAAGGATGTCCCCGACTTGCATGGACCGTCTAGGCACAGGGCCCGTGCATAGTAAAACTTGTTGGAAGAGGACCAATTTGAATCTTTTCGTGCTAGTCATCAATACCTTTTCTATATAAAAAAGTGAGCAACGGAAAAGAGGCTCAATTTGAGTCCACATTTGTATGCTTAGTGGAAAGATCACCAAGCTGCACAACACTACTAAGCCATCTCAATGATGGTGATTATCGAGAATAACAAGCACAAACTCTCCTTTTGACCTAACCAAAGGCTAATGAGAGGAGTAGATGCACACTTGCTACTCCTTAAATACTAATGGAGTCCTTAATCTTTGATTATGAATTCCAAACCACTTCAATAGGCCTGAGCTCTCTCTTGGAACCCAATATGTGTAGCTAACTCTTGAGACGGCCAAGAGAGCTATAATGCACGAGAGGACGGTGTGTGTGTGCGCGCGCGCCACACCATGAAAACTAACCATTTGAAGTCTACTCATCCAAACTGTATGCATATATCGGAGATATCAGATGCGCATTTGAGTTTTGCACTAGAGAGTTCTCGTGCATCCTTCTGCTCAATTTCTGAAACTAGCGTTTACTATATAGTCACTCGAGTGGGCTCCTAACATGGTGGTCACCAAACACCTCTCGAGCATTCTGTATGCATACACTCTGATGCGTAGCTTCGGTGCTCTTTACTGCTATGAGTCACCCATTTATTGTATACTATTTCTAATCTCTAGTGTAAGCACTTTGGTGGACATCAAAAAATAAGATGCATGTAGTCTATTTTGAGTTCAATAGTTGCACTATAGGTAAGCTCTGGTGCACTCCGGTGCCACATCGGAGTGCGTTGGTGCCTTACTAAAAACTCCAAACTCTTCCATTTCTAACTCCTTTGAGTTTGGTTTTGATTCCACTGACCATTGGGCTTCATTTGAGATACCTAGTGCTAATTTCATATGTATACACCACATTCACTCACTAGACTCACCTAGGTCAAGCTACTTTGTTCATATTGTGGACCTTGGAGCTGACCTGAAGTGGACCTTGAAGCTGGACATGAAGGTGGCGGCGATCATGTGTTAGCAGTGAGGAGACCCCAACAATAGTGTATCGAGGGCGAGGCTAGCAGAGATGAGGCGAGGAAGGCGTGGTGGCATCAGGGGCCAAAGCGGCAGGGTCGATGTTGATGGGGTCAAGGCGAGGATAACGGCGATTGGCCTAGGACGCGTCGATGGAGGCGCCGGTAGGGTGATGATGACGAGCAGCGATGGAGGTGGGACGCTCTGTACATCTTGCATGTCATCTATCTTGGGGAAAGGTTGCCCGGACCTAAGCGTGTGAAAGGAGCTGCCTCATGGAAAAGGCAGGGCTTGGGTTGTGCTCCCTCTCCACATGGGCACGGCTAACTTCCACGCAAGCCTTGTCACCTAGGGAAAATGCCGTGACATCTACAGGAATTTAGGTTTCCAAACAAAGCCTGATATATAGAAGAAAAGGTTGAACCAAATGGGGTTTAAGGTTTAAGAAAGGGAGTATCTCCGGAGGGTGATCACCTGGTATTTTCATAGCAGGCAATGTGGAGAGCCCGAAAGAATAAGATTACCAAGCTAAAAAATCATGACAATGAATGGTGTGAAGACCCAAAGGTTCTGCAGACCATGGCGGTGGATTTCTTTCGCGACCTCTATTCTGCAGATACTAATGTTGATCCCTCTGAACTCATTGATTTAATGAATATGAAAATTGCTGATGACATGAGCGAAGCTCTGTGTAGGAGTTTTTCAGCTGAGGAAATTTTAGGTGGTCTGTTCCAGATGGGACCTTTGAAGGCGCCTGGCCCGGACAGGTTTCCTACTCGCTTCTATCAGCGCCATTGGGAGGTCCTAAAAAATGATGTGGTGGCAGCAGTGCAGAAGTTTTCTGAAGATGGTATTCTCCCAAGTGGAATTAATGATACGGCTATTGTGCTCATACAGAAAGGGTCCAATACAAAAGAGCTGAAAAATTTTCGGCCTATAAGTCTATGTAATGTGACTTATAAGATAATTTTGAAGTGTTTGGTCAATTGTCTCTGATCTTTCCTGGACCAGATTATTTCAAAAGAGCAAAGCACTTTTGTCCTGGGTCGGATGATTATGGACAATCTCTTGATTGCTTTTGAGTGCATTCATGCTATACCGAGAACCAATGGGGAGGAATTTTGTGCTTATAAGTTGGATTTATCGAAGACGTACCAACGTGTTGATTGGGGATTTTTAAAAAGGTTGATGGAGCACAGGGCCTTCGGCCAGCCGCTAACTTCCTCCAGCAGGCTGCTATGCGAGAGCTATTCCCATGTCGTCAGTGGCATGGTTCGCCCTAGGGCCTTTGCCTTGTACCAATTGTCGCACTGTCCTATTTGTTCCCATGGATAGTCAAAAATTTATGATTTGGAATGTCCGTGGTCTCAACGCTCGGGTGTTAAGGATGTGGCCGCCTTGGAACACATCTCGGTAGTGTGTCTCCAGGAGACCAAGGTCACGGGGTTCTCTGTTTCAATGATCAATGAACTGTTTGGCAACAACTTTGACTACTTCCACTTGCCTTCGGTCGGTGCCTCCGGAGGGATCGCTGTGGGCTGGCAGAGAGATGTCTGGCTGGACACTCAGCAGGCTCTCGGCCTGTTCTCTGTAACGCTGCACCTGCAGCCACTCAACCAACCTGACAATGGTGGCTCCTGGTTGACGGTTGTGTATGGCCCCACTAACGATGCCCTCAAGGGGGATTTCCTGACGGAGTTGGATTGGAGGGGCTAGCCACCACATGTGCTGGCCCTTGGCTCATCTGCGGCGATTTCAACCTCATCTATTAGGCACAAGACAAGAGTAATGGTCGTTTGAACCGAAGACTGATGCAGCGCTTCCATCGAACCATTGATGACCTGCAGCTTGCCGAGCTATATTTGCACGGCCGCTTGTACACTTGGAGTAACGAGCGTTCTGCACCGACGCTCGAACACATTGAACGGGCATTCGCCACGGTGGCGTGGCTTGAGCGCCGCCCTACCATCGGCTATACTGTCGCTCCACTGATGCCTCTGATCATGCGCCACTACTACTCTCGCTTTGCACAGCGCCTTGGGCATTACCACGATTTCACTTTAAAAACTTTTGGCCGTCAGTCCCTAGTTTCACCGACACTGTTGCAGCCGCCTGGACGTGCCCACCCGGTTTGGATGCTTGCCAAACTATAGACTGTAAGCTGCGCAGCGTGGCCAAAGTGCTGAAAGCTTGGAGCACGCTGAGGGTGGGAAGTGTGTGGTTTCAGCTCGCGGCTGCACGGGTCATCATCTATGAGCTCGATGTCGCCTAGGAAACTAGACAACTATCGCCCGAGGAGCTTGGCCTGCACCGTGACCTAAAGCAGACAACACTGGGACTTTCATCGCTCTCCAGAACCATAGCAAGATAGAGGTCGAGGCACCATCACCTCAAGGACAGGGACGTGAAAACAAAATTTTTTCACCTGCAAGCCTGCCATCGTAGATGGAAAAACTACATCCCCTCCTTCAGCAGTGACGACCTACGTCACAACGGAGGAAGCAAAGGCCAACGCAGTGTTTGATTACTATGATGCCTTACTGGGTACCCGCTTCCGACATACTCACAACCTTGATTTACAGCAGCTTGGCCTGCCTCAAGCTGATCTCTCGTCCCTGATCCTGCCATTCTCTGAGGAATAGATCAAGCATATGTTGTCATGGAAACCCCGGCCGACCGCGTGCCGGGCCCAGATGGGTTCACTGGCAGATTCTTTCGGGTTTGTTGGGACATTGTCAAAGCCGATGTGTGTGCAGCCTTTCAGTGCCTCTCGCAACAAGATTTTAGAAGCTTCTTTCTTCTCAGTGGTGCGACAATGGTGCTGCTTAGGAAGACCTATGTGCCGGTCAGCCTGAGAGACTACAAGCCCATCAGTCTGATACATAGCTTTGGCAAGCTTTTTTCCAAAGGACTGGCACCGCGCCTTGCACCTTTCATGGAATCACTGGTCAAGCATAACCAGACAACGTTCATCAAGGGGCGACGCATACATGACAATTTCCACGCTGTACAATTGTATTGTCGATGGTTACACGTCAACTGTCACCCATGCATCCTTCTGAAAGTGGACATAGCCAAGGCTTTCGACTTCGTGGCCTGGCCTTTCCTCTTCGAGGTCATGGAGCACATGGGGTTTCCGCAGGGCTGGCGGGACTGGATTGCAACAATTCTTTCTTCCGCCAGCATGAAAGTCCTTGTCAATGGACGCCTCGGTCGAAGAATTTGTCACGCTCGTGGGCTGCAGCAGCGAGAGACCCCCTCTCTCCGATGCTGTTCGTGCTTGTTATGGAAGAGCTGAATGCTTTGGTTGCCTCAGCAAATTGGTAGGGTTTACTGACACCGCTGCCTGGGACCCAATTTAGGCAGCGCATGTCACTCTATGCTGACGACCTGGTCCTGTTCCTCTCACCGACCATAGCGGACTTTCAGTGCATCCGGGCACTGCTAGACCTGTTTGCTGGGGCATCAGGATTGGTCACCAATGTCGACAAGTGCCTCATCTCCAATCAGGTGCACCAATGCTAATATTGTTACCACCCAGCAGGCTTTCCCCTGCCAGCTTGCGCCGATGTCATGCCGATACCTCGGCGCGCCACTTGCGACGAGAAGACTGAGACATTTGGAGGAGCAGGGAGAACCATGCTCAAGCATGCCACACTGTCAGCTATCCCGGTGCACGTGTCCATAACATGTGCACTTTCACCTTGAACCATCCAGCAGATTAACAAGCACCGATGGGCCTTTCATCTGGAGTGGCGAGGAGGCCGTGTCCGGAGGCAAATGCAAGGTGGCATGGCCAATTGTATGTTCCCCGACGTGCTTTGGCAGCCTTGGCATCCCTGACCTGCATATCCTCGGCTTCGCTCTGAGGCTCAAATGGGAATGGCAGAAGAGAAGGCCGGACGCCCCAGCTTGGACTCGACTGCGTCCCAGCCGGGGAAATTTGTGCAAGCTATGTTTGATTGCTTTGTGAGAGTGCAGTTGGGGGACGAAACGGCTGCCCAGTTCTGGACGGACGCATGTCTACCAGACGGCCATATTCAGTCAATTGTGCCGCACCTCTATATGGCTGTTGGCAAGAGGTACCTCAAAACATCCGTCAAGGATGCACTCCTCCAGAACAAATGGGTTTGACAGATTACTAGGGCACGCACGGTGCCGGTCCTATGTGAGTACCTCGAGCTCTGGGCAAAGATACAGGAGGCCTAGCTGACACCGCTCGTTGTGGATCAGTTTGTTTGGTGCTAGACCGCATATGGTGTGTACTCGGCATCATTAGCCTACCGAGCCTTCTTTGTTGGGATGTCTACATTGCCGGGTGCTATGGAGCTGTGGAAGGCTGCAGCCCTGCCCAAGGTCAAATTCTTTTTTTGGCTCGCTCTACACCGGCGGGTTTGGACTGGTGACGTAGAAAAAGACATGGCCTTCAAGACTCAGCGGATTGTGCACTATGTGGCCAAGCCGATGAGACTATCCACCACCTCCTAGTCTCTTGTGTGTTCTCACGGGAGCTATGGTTCTCTCTGCTCAGGCCCGAAGGTTGGCAGTCGCTCACGCCATCTTTGGACTCGACTCTACATTCGTGGTGGTTAAATGGAAGAGATCGGGTGCCTTCGCAGCTAAGAAGAGGCTTCGACTCCTTTGTGCTCCTAGTCTCCTGGCTGCTTTGGAAAGAGTGCAACAACCAGATCTTCAACAATGTTTCTGCCCCGCCTTCGTAAGTGCAGCTCCGGGTTCAGGAAGACCTCGACAAATGGATTGCCGTTGGCTTCACGGTGGTAGCTGATTTCCTAGTCTTTCCAGATAGGCTGTAGTTCTTTCTAGTCCTCTCTCGCTCTTCTGTGGCCTTTTAGGGCCGGGTGCTGTTGCTACACCACCTGGGCAACTCGCCTAGGGGCTGGACTCTTGGTTCGTTTGTTTCCATGTTTCTATGTTTCGATCCTCCTTAATGAAATACATATGAAGGCGTGTTCTAGAAAAAAATCTAGGCTTTCAAAGTAAGTGGGTGCAGTGGGTCATGACTTATGTCTCCATTGTTCGCTACTTAGTTCGCTTCAATGGGGCGCCTTCCCTGTCTCGTGGTCTATGGCAAGGTGATCCACTATCTCCATACTTATTCATCCTAGTGGCTGATGGTTTATTTTCTCTATTGCGGCATTATGAAAGTTTGGGACAGACTGAAGGCCTAAAAGTTTGCAGGCGTGCTCCAAGCATCACACATCTTTTATTTGCGGATGATAGTCTTCTATTCTTCCGAGCTAATCAAGGTCAGGCCACAGCAGCCAAGAATGTTCTCAATATTTTTGAAAAGTGTACAGGACAGCAGTTGAGTCCAAGCAAGTGTTCTTTATTCATGAGTGAAAATTATCAGCCGGTTGTTAGCAATCAGATCAAAGATATATTGGGAGTTCAAAGGGTTGACTTTGAGGCTAAATATTTGGGGCTGCCGACACCTACAGGTAGACTGAAAAGGGGTGTGTTCCAACCATTAGTAGAAAGATTTCAGAAATGGATGATGGCTTGGAAGGAGAAGGAGCTGTCTGCGGCTAGAAAAGAAGTCCTCATAAAGGCTATGGCGCAGGCGCTACCCAACTATGTGATAAGCGTGTTCAAGCTGCCTATAACCCTCTATGATGATTTGATGAAGTATATAAGAGTTTACTGGTAGGGCTCAGAAAATGGTCGCAGGAAGTTCCAATGGGTGCCATGGGAAAGAATGATCATGCCAAAATGATTTGGGGGGAATTGGTTTAGGGATCTTCAGCTGGTGAATCAAGCTCTGCTAGCGTGGCAGACCTGGCGTTTGGTGTTTCATCCAAACAGCTTGTGTGTGAGGGTTCTGAAGGCCAAGTATTACCCGATGGGAAATTTACTAGACACGGTTACTGCAGGAGATGCCTCACCATCATGGCGGGGAGTCGAGCACGGCTTGGCCCTACTAAAGCAGGGATTAATATATCGAGTGCGTGATGGGAAGAGCATTTGTATTTGGCGCGATAATTAGCTTCCCAGACCGAGAAATTGGCTATTATGGGACTCCAAACGTGCCGCTTCTCCGAAACAGGACTCCTAACATTGGCTTCTCTAAAATAGGACTCCAAACATTGACACTAAGTTATCATGACATTTGGTTTATTTAATTTAATCATATTTGGAGTCTCAAATACATGTATTTTATCTTATTGACCGTATTACCCTTCTGATACTCTATCATCTACTCAATTCCGTTGTTTCATCTGATCGCGAGTCACGATCCAGCGCGACGCTCGTCCTTCCCTCTCCCCACGTGAGTACGAGAACACCGCCGTCGCCGCAGAAGAACACCACCCCTCGTTCCCTCCCCCACGCTGGCGATCTGTCCTCCATGGATGGAGAGCCTCCGGCCGAAGATGTCTACGTTGGGGCGATCGACATGGACACGGAGGCAAGCAAAGCCCTAGCCCTAGGCGCGTCGGGCCATGTTGCCCTAGCCATGGTGGTGCCTGGCGGCCTTCCACAGCCAGCTGCGGCTCCAGCACAGATGGCGTGGGGCAGCCGGACGTGGCTCCTAGAGGGCAAGCAACAATGGCTGGTGGCTTGGCCGGCCAGGCTAGGGCAGTCTCCAGTGAAGAATCCTAGCGATGCCACAGCCCAAGCAAGAGCACTACTGCCTACTGCTCCTTTTCTGGCAATAGAGTATAACTTTCTCGTTCTTCAAGTAGAAAGGTACATTATTGGATGCATTAGATCTCTTTTATTTACTAGTATATTATTATTAGAAGATGACATCATTAGAAGACAATAGTAAAACTAAGTTTTTTAGGTCTCAAGTTAATGACGTGGAAAATATGGAAAGAGTTGATTGGGCTACCATACAGATAGTTGAGACACATGATGATGAAGGTCGAATTAAAATTATGAGTGGGAGTCAAATGTTTGAGCTTTTAGGTTTGAGAGATGAGGGCACACCAAATATACCTACACAAGGATTTGATCGCCGAATGGATGAACAAGGCAATGATAATGAGCTTGGGCAAGATATTGATGGTGCTGCCATTCCTATACTTATGATGTTGTACCAGGTGAGGTTGTCATTTCATATAATAAGAACAACCCATCAATGGAGATACAGATATAGTACCCAACAATGGAAGAGTTTAAGTTGGCAGTTCGGCAATTTGCCATCAAGGAGTTCCATCTAGGAGTAGAGAAGTCATGTACACAGAGACATAGGGCTTATTGCAAGTCTAGTGATGAATCGACGGGTCCTTGTCCTTGGAGGATAAATGGCAGGAAATTGGATGGCAGCGCAACTGTGGAGGTGAATAATTTTTTATATTACTTCATGGGTTTTCTATACTTGATTCATACATGCGTGATCCACTAATGCATCTGTGCTTAGTACTTAGTACGTATAATTCATCTGTGCTTGCATGACTACTTTTTTCTTTCGAGCTTTAGGCTGGCATGGCTGCGACGTGCCAAAATTATAACAATAAACTATTTAATGTTCTTGTTTGCTTAAAGCTGTACACAACAATATAATAGTACTGGTCATCGAAGAAACTACTATTCTGTTTTAAGTTTGAATCTGTTATCACCTTGGCTCATATTCTTGTTTGCTTAAAGTTGTACTCTAATATTCTTGTTTGCTTAAAGCTGTGCACAACAATATAAAGCTGTAATAGTGCTATTTAAGTTTCAATCTGTTATCAGCTCGGCTCATGCACCACCTAATCCAATCGGTTTATTCTCTGCACACTTTCATGCAGTAGTAACTAATATTCTGTCAGACTAATATTTTTCTTGTTTTGCAGGTAACCGTTTTAGTTGAAAAATATGAATGTGTGTCTAGCCAGAGGATGCAGGTTACAACTCCAAGTTGCAAGTGGGTAGCTAGCAAGGCTGTGAGTATCCTTAGAGTTCAACCAAACATTGGTACTAAGGAACTGCAAACGAGGTTGGAGACAGATCCAAATCATAAGTGTACAATTGGATATGACACTGTAGCACGGGGTAAGGCTAGAGCTCTTGATGAGATATATGGAAAATGGTCAAAAAATTTTGAGCTATTGTTTAGGTGGAACGCCGAGGTGATAAAGCGGAGTCCTAGGAGTGTCATTGAGATTGATGTTCTTGAGGTGGATGGTGAGGTATATTTCCACCGTTTCTGTTGTGCCCTAAAACCATGCATTGATGGTCTTAGAAGGTTGTAGGACTCATTTGAGCATAGATGCAACAACACTTAATGGGAGGTGGAATGGTCACTTGGCTGCAGTAGTAGCATTTGATGCTATAATTGGATGTATCCAGTCGCTTATGGTTTAGCTCAAGAAACAACAGATAATTGGACTTGGTTCATGGAGCAATTTAAAAGTGATCATCCACTCCTTGTGGTTTGTTCCGATGCTTGCAAGGGCTTGGAGAATGCAGTGAAGACTGTATTCCCCAATGCAGAGCAAAGGGAATGCTTTTATCATATGGTCAGAAACTTCAAGAAGATATATAGAGGGTTTGGCCAGGTATATCCTGCTGCAAGGGCTTATACAGAGGAGATTTTCTATGACAATATAGAAAAAATGATAAGTGAATCAGCTGCAGCAGTGCAATGGCTACAGGCCAATCATAAGCTATTATGGTACTGGTGTGGTTTTAATCTATAAATTAAGTGTGGCTATGTAACTAGTAATATTGCTGAGTCATTTAATAACTAGATTAGAGACCATAAGGACTTACTAGTTGTTAACCTTGCTGATAAGATCATAGAAATGATCATGGTACTGTGGAGCAAGAAGATGAATTATTGCATACAGGCTACGTGAAGGCAGGATACTCCCTGCTATTATGGTTCAGCTAAGGGCAAACACTAGAGGTTTGGGACACTTGAAACTTGTACCATGTTCTAACTAGAGTGCAGAGGTGTGGGACCATAGCGGCGCCGTATCTATGAGGCATATTGTCAAGCTAGGCCGAAGAACATGTACTTGTCTTGAATGGCAGCACACTGGTAAGCCATGTCAACATGCACTGGCCTATGCAACCCGCCAAAGGGGAGTGGATATAGAACAGTTTGTGCATGAATACTACTCTATGAATAGATTCAGGGCTGCTTATGGTAGAGAGATTGAGCCAATGACAGATAAAACACAGTGGCCACATGTTGACCTACCATTTGGCGTTGGTGGACCTCTGGCTAAAATATCTGTTGGAAGAATGAGGAAACTAAGAATCAAAGGATGGGATGAAGGTGGAAACAGGAAGAAATGAAAATGTACCAATGAGGGTGGAGGTGAGAAGGGATGGGATGAGGGTCTTGGTGATAACGATATTGTTCCAACAAATGCAGAGGGACAGAAGATGATCAGAGGACCTATGACATGCAAAAGATGCGGAGAAAAAGGTCACAGACAAGCTAGCTCCAAGTGCCCATATAATGGGACAACAAAAAGGGGTAATTGATGATTTTTTTTATGAACAAACTTGAATAAAAAGGTCAATATTAACTTATTTCATCACTTGTAGGAAGCGTAGACAACCTAGGAATAATGTCACAAAAGAAGGACCGGCGGAACCTAGCACCCCACGGAGGCCAACCAGGGATGAAATCCTACGAGATAGTCCAGAAAGGGTCACTAGAAGGTAAGGAATATTAACATATTTACTATACACTAGTTTTTCCATACATCTAATTACTGATGGTATTTATTTGCAGCATGGTAGCAATGTTATTAGGAGAAAGCACATCTTCACAACCTGACAATGCTAGCCCTGTGAGGATGCCACTAGTACACAGAACCACTATACAGGCGGTTCCCAACCCCTTTTTCACAGGCGGATTGGAGAACCGTCTGCGCTAGGTGCCTATGAAAATTAAGTTTTTCCGTAGGCGGGTAACTTAGAACCGTCTGTAGAAATAGATTTCTACAGGCGGTTCAGTTATACCACCCGCCTGTAGAAATGAACTTTCTATAGGCGGTTCAGCTAAGCACACCGCCTGTAGATATGAACTTTCTACAGGCGGTTCTCATTATGTAATCGCCTGTGTTCAAATTTTTAAATCTCCCGCCCATTTCCAAATTTTCCCACCAGACCCTATTTTTCATTTTATATTTTAATATATACATACAACATACATATATATATATATACACATAATATTCAAACTACTAAAGCCTAGAGATCATGTCAACCATTGCAACATGCAATTCATTTATATATATACTGTTATTTTATACATAAGGTTGCATTAATTACAAACATGATCACACATCATTTTTTTTCTGTTACATGCATATGAGGTTTCACCTCTGAAACCTCTGCTCTAATAACCGGATCGAGTTAGCTTTAGCCTACTAATCTCCCTTAGCGCTCCGTATTAAGGCTTTGCTAGGGCGCTGGTCCGATCGTGATATTTCCCTTTGCTGGGAATGACTTCTCGCAACATGAATTTGCAGAGGTCCTCAACTATGTTGTATAAAGTGGCTTCACTCATGCTCTTCGCCTTTTCAAAGTCTTTTTGCTGCATAG
>Ga0182004_10001646_pt1 | contig 16663 bp, 16 predicted proteins | sample Sormic07211540_1_FD_120479 | JGI IMG/M metagenome (GOLD analysis project Ga0182004, IMG submission 120479) | Endophyte microbial communities from Sorghum bicolor roots, Mead, Nebraska, USA - 072115-40_1 MetaG | ecosystem: Host-associated > Plants > Roots > Unclassified | place: USA: Nebraska...
AAAGCTAAGCTCTGTACATTGCGTCGTATCGTATGGAGCGCATTACACGACACGATCGTCGACGACGTATTGATCCGCTCCTCGCGTTCACTTATTTTACAAACTGTATTTTTTTTGTCAGTGTTTTTCTCTTATAATAAATTAATTAATAGTATTTTTAACTATAACTTCCTAAATCAGTGAACAGACAATGCAAATGAGCATAGACGTTCTGGGTTTAGTGCGGTTTGAAACGCAAGGAAACACAAACACGCCACTCGCTTGGCTTGCCTAACCTGTATCTCTCTGTACTTTTGCATGCATGTGAGCACGAAATCAAGTCCATCGATACAAATCTCCAAGGTTTTCCTTAGTACCTAATAATCCAATGCTTTTCTCTTGTCCTTTACGTACCTTTCAGCTTTGGGAGATCAGCTAGCTGTGCATGCATACACACATATCAATCTCGATATCTTTTTTCATCTATATATAAAGGACAAGGCACCCATTATTCCTTCATTCCGACCAGTCCAGTCCTCCATATATATGCATGCATATGCATGTCTCTGCACCAGTACGTGCACTTACATACTGCTAGTTTTGAGTGCAGCTGTCTCGTAGTCGTAGTACTCTCCTAGTTTCGTAGACTAGTACTACGTACAGCCCAGCCATACGGTAAAGCTACTAAGTGGATTTCACCTTTATCCTGGCCGACCGAGCACAGCAATCAACCGCCATGAAGAGCATTGGCAAGGCGGCCGAGCTCGTGAGCAAGGCGGTGGGCGCGCTGCGGCGGAAGGCCGGCGTCCTCAGGGCACGCCTCCTCTTTCTGATGGCCTCGCCGCGCCGCAGGGCCGCGGTGCTCGCCGGGATATCCCGCCACATCCGCGCGCTTACTACGACGACGCCGCGCCAGCCGTGCCACGAGAAGGCGGCGCCGGCGGCGCAGCACTACTGCCGTGACGCCGCCTGCAGGCCCCTCGCGCCGGCGGACGACGACGACGACGACGACGACGAGGGCGTAGTAGTCGCCGCTGGCGGCCTCCCCGTCGTCGCCCCCGCCAGCAGCTTGCTGCTTCTTCTAGTCGTCCAAGCGGAAGGCGACGGCGACGACGGTGACGGGGGCTGCACCGCCGACTGGACACTCGCGCTGCGCTCGCTGTTCGACGACGAAGTTGATGGCCACGGCCGTGGCGGCGGTGATGATTGTTTGGCGGCCGCAATGGATGGGCTCGTCGTCGTCGATGACGATGAGACGTCGTCGGTGCTCGACGTCATCCGGAGGCGCCGGGAGGGAGACGGGCAGGAGTTCAGGATCGAGGACGAGATCGACCGGGCCGCCGGCATGTACATCACCAGGGTTCGCCGCCGGATGAGCGCGCAGTTGCTCAAGATGACGAGCTACTAATTGTGGCTACCAGTGGTGGCTCTGCCTCCCATTAGTTTTGTGTGTTTTTTTTTCTTTTTTTTGGTGTTCCTCATTGGTCCCTGACCGTACTTGTTGACCAAGTCCTTGTGTTGTGTTTCTTGTTTGGTTTGACCTTTGCTGCTTTGCACTGCTGTAAACTATTTGCCCGGCCAGTTTGGAGTTTAATTAATTTGGACGCAGAGATTCATTTCTAATGAAGTCTAGGTATTGGATCCCAATTAATTTGCACCGAGTGCTCCTTCTATCCCTAAAAAAAATCATTTCCTACAATTTATGCCAGTTGAACTTTTTTAAAATTTGATTAACTTTATATAAAAATAATAATAATATATATATATATATCACAAAATGAGCACTTTATGAAAATATATTTTATGATAAATCTAATGATACTAATATGATATTATAAGTATTAATTTTTCTAAAAAATCAGTCAAAGTTTTTAAAAAAATTGACCTAAGACAACTCTATAAATCAATTTATTTAAGGACAGAGGAAGTACAACTTAAATCCCCAATATTGTTTCGAAACAAGCCTTTTAACAGTTATTCACTTCGTTTTTGATATTCAATGTGCCAAAGTTTACTACATAACCCAATAAAAAAACAAAATAAGACACTATGCACAAGAGTTAGACCGTTATGCAAGAGTTTGACTCGCGCCTGGAAAGAGTTGATTGCAATGAGCTTATGCTGATAACTATGACATTGACCAAGATACAACATGGACATGATGCAAATTAAGCAACGCAAATCCTCTAATAAGAAGTTTATAAATACCAAGTGGCCTTGTACTGACCATGTATTGTACACATAAAAGATGTTCCTAGGAATCATATATACTTTGGCAAGTGGCAAAGTGACATGATGACAAAGACTTTTATGCCAAAACAAGTACCACTTAATGGCCTCAACAGAAACCTAAAAAACAAAGCAGCTATGCTAACCATAAGTACTATAAACTCATATACTACCTTGGTTCTCAGTTTATCTATCAAGAAGTAATGTAGAGAACAAGAGCATGGAAAATATTGGACAAACTTAAGTGATGCAATTTGCATCCTAGCAAGTTTACCAAGTGTGTGTGTGTGTGTGAAACTTGTTGTTTTTAAGTCAATTAATTAATACAAGCATTACACAATGAACATATTTACTATAATCCAAAATCTAAGAAGGGAGTTAAATGATGTATTTTGGCGAAACCTATGGAAACAGGTGGCCTCACCGCTTATAGATAGATCTATCATTGCTTATGCACAGACGCATGATGCCTCCAATATAATCCTTAAAATGAAGCTTTAATTCACAAAAAGAAGAGGATCATTGTGAAACTTATGGTGATTTACGCTTATCATGTACGTTTGTGGTTGCTTTCTATAAAGCAGAGTTTACCTATGTTAAGAAGCATGCTTATCATGGTATACGAGGATACAAACAAGCTCAATTTAAGCAATACAACTTAGATCCTAAGAAGTTTATGGTTTACTAGATAAAAATATGAAATCTGGCAACTATTGTGACAAAATTTTGTTTTATCAACCTAGTTCTTGAAAAATGCCACATAATGCCTTTTGGCTATCAAGAAACAATGGTACAAACACAAGGGGATGCATAATACGTGGGATGAACTTCTACGGTTTTACATCCTTATTACAAGTTCATTGAATAAACAATATCTATATTACCACATGTAAAAAGAAGTCTCTAAATAATAAGCATTCGACATGTGACATAGTAAATACTCCCTTTGTCCTAAAAAGAATACAATTCTAGTACAGTGCCATGTTTTAATATCTTGAGTTTAACCAAATATAGATGAAAAATTATCAATACTTTATGATGCTAAATAAATACCTTTAGATTAGTTACGAAATATATTTTCATAATATAAATTAATTTAGACTCATAAATATGAATACCATTTGCTAAAAACTTGATTAAACATGAATCGCTTTAAGTGGCACGCAACTTGCATTTTTTTTTTGACGGAGATAGTACTTTTTTTTACATAGTAAATACTTTATCACATGCCTGTTTGATAACACACCCTGTCACGCATGATCGATCCCCTCAAGGCATCAACAGAAACCTAAAAATGAACCTGTTCCTATAACCAACCATGACAAGTGTCATCCAGCAAACATACAACGCAGACATGCCACGTCACAAAAAGGAAAAAAAAAACCATTTGCGAGGTAAAACCACCAGCATAGAAAATGCCAATAATCATCGTCCATTTTTTTCTCGATCACTACAACCATTTCCCGTCTTCCACCCTCCTTCCATCCATTCCGTTCGGACACACCGTCCTCGTTTCTCTCTCCCCTCCCCTGTCCTTCCCCTACGTGCTCACGGTCCCCCCCCATCCCCACGAGGGCCTCCGCGGCGAGGAAGAGAGAGACAGAGAGGCAGCAGCAGGCGGAGCGGGGGGACGCGCGCAGATGGATCTGGAGAGGTCGCCGCCGGCGTCGCCGGCGGAGGCGGCCGGGGGCGGGGCCGCGGCTTGCTCCATCTGCCTGGATCCGGTGCTCGCCCGCGGCGCCGGCCGGTCCGTCGCCAAGCTGCAATGCGGACACGAGTTCCACCTAGGTCAGATTCCCTCGCGCCGCTGCTAGGCTACGGGGTTTCATCATCCGGATCTGCTTCTGACGGTCGCTTTGGTCGGGTACCGTGCGCCACGGGCGCAATTTGCCGTGGAACAGGCGTAATTTGCCGTAAGACAGGAATTCTGGTGGTTTTTTTTTTTCAGGATTTCATAGTGTCTTGAACAACGGAGATGTTTAGGCACATATATGTTCGGATGATGATGATGATGGGGATGAGAACTGCACGTGTAAGAGTAACGAGTAAGTAGCGGCGTTCCTGTGTAATTGGAGCCCAAGTGTCGTTCCCGCGTAATTGGAGCCCCAGGTCTGACGGGCAAATCCTTAAGCTTGAATTTAGCGGTAATTTAGGTTGGGGATGAGAACTGCAGGTGTAAGAATAACCGAGTAAGTAGAGGCGTTCCCGCGTAATTGGAGCCCCAGGTCTGACGGGCAAATCCGTAAGCTTGAATTTAGCGGTAATTTAGGCTGGGGATGAGAACTGCACGTGTAAGAGCAAGTAGAGCCGTTACCGCTTAATTGGAGCTCGTGGTCTGATGAGCGAATCCGTAAGCTTGAATTTAGTGGTAATTTAGGTTGTTTCACTAGCGGTTGGCCAGTTGCTTGTGGCGATTTAGCTTAATTATTAGGCCTATATGGCTTTTGCATAGTGACAATATGAAAGGTTTGGACCTTTGGGGCTTGCTTTTCCATTTTACTCATACCTTCTTGTGTAAAGTACTGACTGCATCCGGAAATTTTGTCGAGCACCAAAGTTTAATTCAATTTGAAGTCTTGAACACCATCAGCACAATTTTGTTGTCGCATCTGCTTTTTTCTCTTATCTGTTATCTCCAAGAATCCCTCTGTCGCCTCACCCATCTGCGTTTATGTGAACGTGTGCATGAAAAATACGTTATGATATCTTAGGCAGATTGCTGAACTAAACACGTTTTTCTTGCCAGATTGTATTGGGTCCGCATTCAATGCAAAAGGAGCGATGCAATGTCCTAACTGTCGGAAGATTGAGAAAGGCCGATGGCTTTATGCAAGCGGACACCGCCCCTCTGCTGATATTGATATGGGTGGCTGGGTGACTGGTGACAACTATGATATCACCTCCGAGCTTGTAAGTGCACATATTTGAGTAAATACACACTGATGTCATACAAGTACTAATTTACATCTGTATAGATTCTTTTGCTTAGTCTTGCCACCCTCCTCGAGCTAATATCTGTCTGGCTCGGTTCCAGACTCTTCTTCTATAGTTGACTCCTTTTTATATATTTCTTAATACAAAATTTTCTACAGTGAGGGCGTCCCCTGCTGTATTTGACATTAAAAAAGTGCTGACTTACATTTCTGTTGATTCTGCTTCATGATCAGTCGCCTTTTTAGTTTTTAGTTTGTGTATTATAGGCATTACTACAACGTGTGTTATAGTGCTGCTGCCTTTGTTTTAACTGTGCAAATCAATCTTTGACCGTAAATTTCCCCTATAATATTTTATGGATACTAGTTACAATATCATAAATTCGTAATCATCAACAAGTGATTTTGAATACGAACTTAACACTATCTTTGTGGCACATGACTCATGTTATTGGACTAATTTTTGGTCAAAGCATGAACTTGAATGCTCAAACTACACGTTATAAAAAATGAAAGGAGGGAATAATGAACATGCCGCTAGAAGACATATTTTGCAGTCTTAGTACACAATCACCACCTGTCATAATTTGAACTTTCCTATTTCTCATTATATGTTGTCTTTATTGACAGCCTTTTGGATTTCAATGGTGCCCCTTTAGTGGATTCACCCAGCTAGCATCTGTGTTTGAGTAAGTACTTCTCCTTACTTTCAAATATTGTGAAGCAAGAATGATTGTGAAGCAAGAATGAGGATGCCCTCTTCCTTACTTTCAGAAGAGGGTACCTATTGCTATAGGTAAATCTGATGTGGGACACTGAGCTTAGTTGGTACTCCATCCAGTCCATTTTATTAGGTGACACAGCAAAAATTGTGAGTCCATTTTATTAGGCATGTTGCTTTGATCTCTGTGTGCATTAACTCAGCTGGAGAAGCTGAAGCGTCCGGGCACTGCTGCATGCGTGTGTTTCCTTGAGCGGGATGCAGGGTGGGCCAGGCTCGTGGCATGCATGCATACATGCAGAAGTCATAGAGCGGCACCCGACATTAGCCATTGAATACGTCTTGGTATTGCTTTTTTTTGCCATTGCCTAATATACTGGACCGGATGGAGTATATGCTGTTTTACATTGTTTTGTCTATATTTTGGCCGAGTACCATTATAAAATCGTGATTCTTAACTGTAGCACACTGCAATGATTGTTGCACTTATGTATCTGATTTGAGGAGAGAGAGTGGGGAGAATTGACATTTTCCCTCTTGTCTTTATCCTCTTATGCTAGATAAGATAGTGGCCGCCTTCCAGCCCCTCCTCTCTTCCCTTGTTCATCTGCTGCAGTGCTGTCTCCTCCTGGAAGCTAAGGTCGAGCCGTATAGTTGCTGCTAAGATTGATCCACACAGGGCCGCAGTCCCAGAAGTGCTCATTCATTAGTGGTGGGGTGAGTGGTGGCTGCCATGTTGGGCATCTCTGCAGGCATGAGCTTGTCTGATGGCGTTGACACGCGGCGCTTGATCTTCGCGACTAGCCTGCCTGTGCTGCTCTGGTTGTACTCAGCGCTGCTTGTGTCTGCATTTGGGCGAGTGAATGCTCCACGGTGCCGGTGGCTTCACCGATCAAAGCGCTAAATGCCCCCTCCACCTCTTCTCCCTTCCTAATTCTGCCTTGGCAAGCTGCATGTGCGTAGGGAGGTTGTGGCTGTTGTGTGAGGTGCCTCCAACTGGCGCTGAATGGAGGTGAGCAGCTCCATCTGGATCCAGCCCACCTCTTGAAGGGGATCGATGAGCTGCCCGCACCCAGCTTGGATCCGCTGCTGGGGGGCGAATAGGATGTGGCATAGCACAGACCGAGCTGTGATCCATATTGTGAGAAGAGGCGGTGGTGGCCCACAGCTGCCAATCACCAACACAGGAGGTGGGGAGAGGAGGAAAAACTGAAGTGGACCTGGGGGCAAAACAACATTTCATACCCTGTCATATATTGGAAAAATGATTGTTTAAATGGCTGCAGTGTGAATGAGCAAAGATCCATACTTTTCTAATGGTACCTAGCCAATTTGGTTGTTTGCGGATCGAAATGGAATATTCCACGTAAACTGGATGTTCCACAACAAAATTTGCCTTTGTCATATGGCATGTCAATGAATATGTTGGTTTATTGAACTAATTAGCTGCTATCTGCAAAAATTGCAAGACGAATTCAACCTGTCTACCTATGGCTGAAAGATAACCTAGAAACTGTAGTTGCTTTCACCAATGGTTCATGATGATGATTAATCCATTAGTTAACCATACGACATGCCCCTTGAAATAAAACTAAACCAACCTAGGAGGACTAGGCGTTTTATATTAAGAAGAAATAGACAGACACCCATTTTCCTCAACACGAACTCAAGCTTCGGAGTTGGGTGGTTTGGGCATACTTGCGGTCTTTATTCATAACAAATGTATATAGGGCCATGCTACAGTACTCTAGTTACCCCCTTGGAGCTAAGAGCTCTAGTCAATCTGGACCATTGAATTTCCAAAGAGATAAAATGATTAATAAAAAACAGAAAATGAGAAATATCTGGATAACGATAATCCGGCTTGCATCTCCTGTGTCCACACCATTGTCGGCGGCCCTGTCGTTCGTGTTCCTAGGAGGTAATAATTCATGATATCTTATCCAGATAGATGGTCTGAGTCTGATGTTGACATGTCGTGATACCATCATCAGGCAAAAACAAGTTGCCTAACACAAGTTGCCTGCTTTCTGAATTGCCTCTCCGTTGGTTCATGTGTGACAATTAACTGCTAATGCTGGATTACCATGTTTTTGCTAAAAACAGCTCTTGTTTGTTTTATGGTAATACCATTAGCGTATATGGAACCTCAGGTTCTTAAAAGAATGTTTCATTTATTCAAGTTCTTAATTTAACCTATATTTTCTTTTGCAGGGAGCGTGAAGCTGAGCCAACTTGTAAGTATTTTGACCTAAACTTCAACCTCTTAAAGTTCTTTCTTTTTTACTGCATTGATATTTCCCTTTTATGAAGATCACACAACTGGAGACCACTCAAGTGCTGCAAGCAGTTCACTTGTTTGCCCATATCTTGCCCTGCGTGGTTTTCTCCATCCTGTTCACGTGCCTTCTACTTCCAATTCTGGTGCTGAAAGCACTTCATTTCATCGACATTCAACTGGCTTGGAAGGCCATGCCACTCCTGATTTGAATAATGCTCCAGTTTTCCATGCTACCGAGTCAAGAAATCATGACAGTGAGCACAGACATTTGAGTAATCTTCCTGTATCAGGAATTCCTGAATATTCTATGACTCCATTTGGTATAGGAGTACCAAGATATGACAGTGGCAGTCAACAGAGATTGAGATCATATGCACATCATCACCCCCTAATCCATAGGTATGCCAATTCATGAACCTCATTTTAAGTAGGTTTGTATCATTTAAATATATGGTCTTGTATTTAAGTATGTCTGTATCATTTGAATATATAGTCTCGTATTTATACTTTCTAATGGCCCCATTTTACCCTCAAAATTACATATACTCCACCTCAATTCATGGGCGAAGCAAGAACAAAACCAAGGGAGCATGCCATTTTAGCACAATCTATATAGAAAATATGTTGTCTAAATAATAATAAAAACAACAATTTTGATCAGTTAAACATTAATGATAGCAATCTACAACGAGAATGAAATAACAATAAAATGTTTCCAAATTGAAAAAACACAATAACAATATTGTTTAGTGTACCTAGTGAAGGTGAGAACATTAAAATCATGGACAAAAGATATTTGGCACAGGTAAAACAAGGTCCTCAACAGCCTAAAGAAAAGAGAACATATCATTCAGTCTTCAAACTCCCAACGGAAATAGATATTTTGACCTTTTATTTTCATATATATTCTGTCTTGTATCCATGAAATATACATATTAACCATGACTTATTTATACCTTTCTTCATTTCTTTTTCTAACAAAAAGAAAAGATTAGATTACTCATCACCAATGTGACTGGCTGATTGCATAACAGTGTTTTCATATACTTCGGACTCACTGTATTTAAGGCAAATTTCAAACCTATCAAACGAATTTCAGACATAAATATCAAGAAATCCCACTTTTAAACCCTAACCCTACGATCTGGTTAAAACATGATTGAAACCCAATCTAGAGTCTCTACTTGATGGGAATCAAAACAATTGACAGAATTGGAGCACTAGAAGAAAGATTGGTGAGGTTTTCTGCCTTGTTTTAACGAGTAACAAGGATGACAGAAAGAGACAGCCTTGGGTGCAGCTAGGCGTTCTTCTCCACTGCTCAGGCCACCAGCAACGGGAATTGAGGGGTACAGAGCCACGTGGATGGCTGAGGGGCCATCTTTGTCAGAGGATCCTGTATGGGCAAAGCTAGGTCTATTAGGATAGCATTCATGTTGGTGTTTCCATTTTGGGAAAGGCTTCTGCCAGGCAGACAATGTTGGTGTGGCTGTTGGGCTTCCATTTTGGGCTGTACTCTTGCTGTTTGCTTCATAGCCTTTTTGGTGTCACACCCCATTGACACAGGTGGTGAGGACTGGGTTTGAGGAAGATGAAGATGCTCTCACCGATAGATTTCTGGTGACGTCTGACGACACTTCCACCCCCACAAACATCGCTTGTCCCAACGACGTGGACTGGAGCCCAGAAATTCCAGGATCCCATTGTCTCACCATGTATGGCTGCAACTCACATTTGCTTGGGCTGACACCACTCTCTCCATGATAGAATCGCTTCAAACATTAGATCAGTGTCACACCATGGTCTACCTAGCTTCTTGTTTGCGTGACCCACTCTACTCTGGAAGCAGCAATGTTTCATCCACTGGGTCGAATGTTGTATACGTCCTCAGCACTAAAACCCTGGGCCTTAGAGCAGAAGACTTGACCAAGTATTTTGATTTCCACAAACATTGTTTTGTTACATCTATGCCAGGTTCTAGGAAGAGGGAAGAGCTGTCCCCGTTGGTGCACAACTTGTTCGTTGTGTAGACCAAGCTGCAGGAATAGAGAACAAGCACTGATAGTTTGCAAGTCTCTGTAGCAGGCATTTGCCGTTTCATGACTTGGGTCCTCTCTGCCACATCACATGCCGTTTGTTGTATGTGTCTCATTGTCAAATGGCATGCCCTCATCCCACACATCCGCATGAGGTGCCTCATGCAACAGTTCCCATGCAGCAATCTTTGTTTCTGTATGAGCCCTGAACATGTCCAGTTCAGCCTGAACTGCTGCATTGGCCTCGATTTCGTTCATCAAACAAATTATCCTCAACATCTATGACAGCATCCAACAGGAATGAGTTTCTGCTATCATGAGTGAGCACAGCCATGATGATAGGCTTGGCACTTGATTTGTTCTCCTCACCACTCAAGTTCTCTCCATAGTGAATTAATACCTGCAATAATCTGTTGTTTGGGTCCATTTTAGATGACCTCTGGCATCCAATATTATGACTCTGATGATGCATTTTAGCAACTTCGTAAGAGGAAGCAACACTAGGAATTCCCAGTGACATTAGGCCAGTCTCAATGCGATTTCGTTAGAGTTTCATTGGCATTAAATATGCTGATATGACACCGTATTAATGAAGTGAGAGATGATAAGAGTTTCATGGGAGCAGAGAGAGTTTCATCCCCATGAAACTCTTCTGCACTGTTTCCAAATCACATAGGTTGGAAACTGAGACATGAAACTCTCCATTGAGACTGGCCTTAGCATAACATGTTCTATATGTGATGCTTCCACTTCCTTGAGAGTCATTTCCTTGAATATTGGCCTGCATCAATGACCCCAAGCTCTAAATGTGGTGATGAGTAATCAATATCATTGAATTTGGTTTTAGTGACCTGTGCAGTGTCCTAATTGATTTCTTCACACCCTACTTGCTTCTGATGTGGTATGTGTAACTGACAACTCTTGATTAAGCCATGCCACATTGTCGTTCCAAAGAGGCATATCACAGAGACAATTCACAGGCAATCACGAAAGGCCTCACCGGAGCAACATTTAAGTCACTAGCATGAGCAATCTTGTCTGTCGCCTTGGATGCTAGACCGAGCAACTGCACGGCTTCCCACTGCATGTCAGGAGCACTAACCTTGGTCACTGGATCAAGCTGCAGAGTCATCTGTTGATAACATGTGGCACCAATTGATCCCAAGCGGACTTGCAGGTTGCAGCCGACCTATGTGCTCTAGGGTCTGATCCAACTTGTCTGTTTTTTTGCTGTGCTACCACTATAGCCTCCAACATGAGATTGGTCTTCCACCACCACACATAGCTCTTGAACTCTTGTTGTGATCCACTGCCACTATGTATTCCGTCTGGATTCCAGTTGAGATCCACAGCTGAGATCCTAATGAAACCTACCACCACTGCTTACAACTAGAAGCCCAAGATGTGGTTTAACAACACTAGGCATGCTGCCGAGCCGCCACCACACCCAGACCCATGCCGAGATAAGCTAGCTCTGAATACCGATTGTCTCACCCTATGGCCATCGGCAGTGATGACCAGGATGTGAGGAAGATGAAGATGCTCTGATCATTTGGTTTCCGATGGACGCCAATGAGGATTGCCGGGATGTGAGATGATTCGCTGCCGATGAGGAGGAAAGGGCGACACCCTGATTCAATTTCTGATTTGATCCTTCTCTGATCTGGCATGTCGCACCTATGTATAGACCATCCCTACAGGTGTTACATCAGGGGTTCATGGCTTTGGCCATGGGGGTGCATGCATGGTAAAATGAGATGGCAGTAACAGAATTTTTGTTTGGGAGTAGGTGACTAGGCGCATCTGCACCCACACGGGATAATTGACGTCTTCCCTGTCTTAAATAGGTGGTGCCTAATAGCTGCTGCTGCCTAAGTTATGCTGAAGTTCAGCTGTAAAGCCCTGAAACTGAAATTTTGATCTGTTTGATGGTTCCATTGGCTAGTTCAAAAGCTTACAAAATATTGATTGCTACAAATCTTTGCCTGATTTTCTTTCGCTTTGTTAAATCACAAATTTCCCTATTTCTTATACAATGTTTAAATACTGCAGGCCAACACCTCGCAGTGGAAGCAACTTGGTGGCACCATTAGGGTCAGTTCCAGCTGTCGTGGCAGAGACTAGAGGCCATGGTCATGGTGCAAGAGGCCATATGTACCAACAGTCAATGCACTCATCTGTGCAGGGCAGCCCGTTCCCTCCTACCACTAGAAGGGTTAGGCCGAGAGCTTTGACAATTACATCTTTCATTGCGGCGACTTCCTCAGGTGAGATTGGAGGGCCTCATGCCCATGGATTTTCCGCTCCTGGAGCTGTGAACAGGAGCGTTTCTGATGCTGAGGGCATCTCTAGACCCATCGACCGACCATATACATGGGGTCGGGAGGGCTTTGCTCCGTTCCCCTGGATCCCTGCTGAAGGCGAGTCTCACTGGTGGGGCACCTTCAATCCTATGCAGAACCATGCACATGGAAGTTTTACCAGAAGGCCTGCTGGGGAGCGGATGCCACAGAGTCACCCAGAGAACGGCTATCAGCCTGTGCCCCCTTCACAGAGGATGCCTCCGTTCTTGTGATTGTGATTGTGATTGGATGAGGCTGTTCCTCCAATTGTTGTGTATAAACATTATTTGATTCGAGACTTGAGAGAGAACAATGAGCGAAGGTCGACTGCACTGCAGCATTGAAACTGGTCAGTTATGAGACCTGTATGATGTTTATGCCGCTGGTATTTTAGAGTTCTCGGTCCACCAGCACTCAGGTTTCATTGAGCGCTGTAGTTTGTCCTAACTGATATGGTGTTGCATTGAGAAGGACTATTTGGAAACATGAGTTAAACTGCATCTCTGGTCCCTGGGATTCAAAAGTACCGAGTCCAGCTATGAAATTTGTTCGTCACAATCGTGTATTTCTGAATGATCTTTGGCCTACATTTGTTTCATGATCACTCATTTCCTCTGCCAGCACAGTAGTGGCGCTGTTGTTCCTGAATTATGGTAATATCCAAAAGGGTTAAATGCATTTATAAAGGGTACCACTTTGGTACCCATCTTTGAAAACACAGTTATAGATTCCTAAATTTGTTAAACAATGCACCACAGTGGTTTGTATGGTAAAAAATAAACCTGGGGTGCACCATTTATTTCTAGTTCTAGGTCTCGGTGTATCATATAGTGGTTGGTATTGTCTGTGCTGCACCATTTAGTAAGTTTAGAGGTAGTGGTCAATCCAATCTATGAGTTTGTTGTTGATAAGGTATTTTTTGATTTGAAGTTGTTTATAGTCTCAAATGTGTTTTAATTTTATGTATTTTGAGATTCAATTTTTTGAATTCCAGAAAATCTTGGATGGAGACACCTATACAAAAGTTGTAGTGCTTGATAATGTTTTAAAACTTTGTAGTTGAGTCTTTTTTCATTTGAATTCATTTAGTAGTCAAAGTATTCAATACAAGATTATGAAATATTGATAAATTGAGTTAGCGTATACATAAATTGAGTCTTTAGAAGCACATTTTTCTTTCTTTTTTGATTTTTAGGTTTCCATTAACAGAGGTTGACATACATATTTTTTTCTAGAAACCATTAACAAAGGTGGGCATACTGTTAATCAATTTACATAGATGGGCAAGCCTGCTGTCTCTGCAAATGACCATTAACAGAGACCATTTGTTAGAGGCAGACGATTTGGCCGCTTCTGAAAATAAAAAAAAAAAACTGTCTTTGTAAAACGTTTTTTTGTAGTAGTGAAAATGACATACATTGAGCTCCCTTATGCTTGATCATAGATGCATAAATACGTTAAACAATTTGTAGACAATCAAATAGACGATCCAAACTGTCGGTTTAGCTATCTGCATGTGACATGGTATGTACTTGCAAACAACAGCATGTCTATAGGGTTGGTTGACATCATTTCTAAATATAACAACCGAGAACAGAGCGAGAGCAATGTCTTCATTCCCATGGAAGTTGGGGGTACATAGGCTATTTTATTATCCATAACGAAATATGGGCATTCAATCAAGTAGTGATATAGTACATGTAGACTGATGGAAGTATATACATATGTTGCCCGAGAACTAGTTGTTTCATGCAAAGGGTAAGCTTAAATAGGGAAATCTTTCAGGAGCAGGGAGGCAATAGTCTCCTTGAGGGTGTCACCGAAGGTGTATGCATCCCGGCCATATATGCCATGTTCATCCCTGCCATGACGGTAGAACATCTGGACCGTCCTTGCCATGTTCACCACTACCTGAGCTGCTGGTAATATTCCGTGGTCCAACTCCATATATGCCTTGTTGATCCTCCTCCATGCGTGCTCCACCATAGTTTCAAATGCCACCGTTGCATCATTAGGTGTCATGTCATGTTCCTTCATGTAGCACTCCAAAGAGCTGACTACATCTTTCAGGCTATTCCTTGGCTGTGAACAAATATATACATGCATGACAATGTGACCATATACGCATCGATGCTCCATCCTTTTCGACTATAAGCCACTTTGGCATTTGTTTAAATCATTTGTCATTCTTTAATTTTGACTAATTTTATAGAAATATATATTGGCATCTACTACGCTACTAAACTACACTCTTAGGACATATTGCACGGTGGATTGAATGAAACTAATCTGATATTATAAATGTTGGTATACACTTTTTTTTATAGAATTAGTCAAAATAGTTAGAGAAGTTTGACTTAGCACCAAAGCCAGGGTGAGTTACAATTTGGAATAGATCGAGGTAGTGATAAAGTAAATCAAAATTCTAAAATCTTGCTATTTTTACAAAAGTGACATTAATTTTTAAAGTACTTTTATGAGTGTTTAAGTATTGATGAAATTATGGGTGAGGTCTTTCTAATCTTCTTCAGCTGACTGAATTGTACCCCTTTTTAGTAGAGGAGAGCAAAAAAAAAGTTCTAAAAATCACTTAACTGATATTATTTTGGTTTTAAAAATTTTGAAAAAAAACTAGTATTCAATATCAACCCCTGTTGTGGCACCAAACTCAAAAGCCCTACCTAGTAAGTTCTTTTTCCCTAAATCCTTGTTCCCCAAGTGTTGTATAAGGACTTGATCCTCTCGAGCTGCTACTTTTTGCTTAATTATCATGTTCCTACAATGAAATATTTTTTCATATCTAGTTGTAAGTTAGGTTAAATGTTCATTGTCTAGCTAATAAAGTCCTGAATAGAAGTAATGAATTTGTTTTCGATGTGCCAAACTTATTATTGATGTCATTCAGTTTTGCCACGGTAGTGGCTAGCTCAAGAAATAGCATAGAAAATTACCCCCCACCCCTCCAATAAAAAAGAACACAATAAATTTTCATAATCTTTTTTAAACAAGAGAACTGCTGGGAGAGGACCGGTCACTTCTCTTTATACATACAATAATCCAATGTATCATTAATAATTGAATCTGAGCGCAGCATAATTTTATATGCTGAGGCGACATTTCGAACCATTGAAATAGCAAGTAGAATTGTAGATACTCATTTTTGAACGAAATGATCGGATATGTAGTACCTTGTAATAAGAAGAAATGTCATTGAAGAAGCGACCGGTCTCTGCCATTCCTTTCACTAAGTCAGGCATGTCGAGTGCCCAGTCGAATGCTTCCTTGGTTGCCAGCTGGCCTGCTCCCATGAGCGCCACGTGGGACAGCATCGGCAAACCCGTCGATGTAATGGAGAAATCTATATGCTCTTTGAAGCTTGGAGTGTAGTTTTGGCTAAACCATTCAGCTTCCTTTAGGTAACTTTTGGACACCAATTTGAACTGCACAGTTAAAGGAATACGTGATAACATGATCATCATAATAAAAAAGACATATAATAGGCAATACTTCTGTTCGAAAAAAAGATGTACTTCTAGTAAAGAATAAGCGTAACTGTAAACAAAACTTCCAATGCCAAGAAGTAGGCATGTCGACCTAAGTACATCACTTTCACAGTGACCAGCTCACAAGTACTTCTTCTGTTTTAAATTATAAGTCATTCTAATTGGTTTGAAGAGTCAAAATATGTTAAGTTTGACTAAATTTATATAATAAAGTAATAACATTTATGATATCAAATAAGCATCATTGAATTCTTTGTTAATTATATTTCATAATATATATACCTAGCTATTTCATATCATAATTTTTTGCAATTCTCTCTATAACTCTTGATCAAACTTAAAATGCTTTGACTATTCAAAAAAGTTGAAGTGACTTATATTTAGGACAGAGGAGCAGTATGCAAGAGGGGAGAGAAGTACACGTGCTCGTATTTCTTGATTTATTTCACTACTTAATTTAATGATATTAAGGTGCACATATAGTGACTTTGGTCACTCTCAAGGTCTGTCAGCCCAATCATCATTTAGAAGTAGTGCTCATAAAAGTAGGAGTATAATATATATGTGTGCATGCGTTTATAGTCACGTCTATGTTTTTAGGTCTTTTGAAAAAAATGAATTATCCTATATATATATATA
>Ga0182004_10001647_pt1 | contig 16663 bp, 13 predicted proteins | sample Sormic07211540_1_FD_120479 | JGI IMG/M metagenome (GOLD analysis project Ga0182004, IMG submission 120479) | Endophyte microbial communities from Sorghum bicolor roots, Mead, Nebraska, USA - 072115-40_1 MetaG | ecosystem: Host-associated > Plants > Roots > Unclassified | place: USA: Nebraska...
GCGGCAGTTCCTGGCGCGGATCCACCGCCTCGGCGCGCGCAGGGTCACCTTCGCGGGGCTCGCCGCCATCGGCTGCCTGCCGCTCGAGCGCACCACCAACGCGCTCCGCGGCGGCGGCTGCGTGGAGGAGTACAACGACGTGGCCAGGAGCTTCAACGCCAAGCTGCAGGCCATGGTGCGCGGCCTCAGGGACGAGTTCCCCAGGCTCAGGCTCGCCTACAAACCCGGAAATTTTTGGTGAGCATGCATCACAAAAATTTACGGACACAATACGTACTACACTATTTTGGTTCGAATGTGTGATAATACCAGTGCAAATTGATAACAGTGCGGAAGGGAAGCATCCTTGTCAGTTGTCAGTGTACTCTAAAAACAAATGTTGATGGTCCTTTTGTAACCTTGACAGACACTGCGTCAGCATCGCTGGCAATGCTGATCCTGTTCCTGAAGAAGCTGCTTCGGCATGCTTGAAGAATCGGCTCGGGCGTCTGACGAAACTGAAGATAATGACGCATCGAGGAAGGAAGGAAGGAAGGAAAGGCCGCAGCGGGCCAAGAAGGCTAATCCTCAAGCCTATGGGCCCTAATGGGTGACCTAAAGCCTGGCCCAAAAATAAGGCAAGTCTGCAACTGCAACCGCGCCCGCGTCCCGCAAACACGGTGGATCAGCAGTGTGTGTGTGTGACAATGGTTGGGCGTGGGTCTGGGTTCAGTAACGCCGCCGATGCATGGACGTGGTGCGCGGCCGCTGCTTCCCATGCGCTTGGCAGCCGCATGCACGACTAGGTGTGGTGCAGGTGCGCCATGCATGCACGACACCGTGGTCGATGTAGTCGGATACTCGGATCCCGACGCTTCGGCTTTCTACCATGCATGGAAGAGGAAGAAAGACATACAAGGAGAAGTGAGCTAGGGTCTATTTTCTTAGGCCTTGTTTAGTTCCCAAAAATTTTGTAAAATTTTCCAGATTTCCCGTTACATCAATCTTTAGACGTATGCATTGAGTATTAAATATATATGAAAATAAAAATTAATTGTACAGTTTGGTCGAAATTGAGGAGACGGATCTTTTGAGCCTAGTTAATCTATAATTGGACAATAATATTTGTCAAATACAAACGAAAGTGCTACTATTCCTATTTTACAAAATCTTTTGAAAGTAAACAAGGCCTTAGCTAGAGAGAAAAGTAAATGCGAGGGGTTAAATGTAAAACACACACCATGCTGACATGGAACATCAGCAAGAGCTCGGTCTTGTCTTCACGCAAACACAGTGACCTATTACTTCTCTCTCCATTCTAAATTATAAAATGTTTCAAATTTTTTTTAGATTTATAACTTTTGCTATGTACGTAGATCTCCTCTATGTCTAGGTATATATAATAAAAACAATGTATCAAGAAAGCCAAATCATCTTGTAGTTCAGAATTGAGGGAGTAGTACGAAGAACGAAAACCATCTTTAGTCTGCTTTTTCTCGATCGGGTGGTTAATCTATATTTCATTAAAAGGGACATGTTGTAGAGTTTTATGTTATTGACGAGCAGCCAATAGAACAAAGCAACCTAGCTACTTGCAAGGACAAATAACCAATCAACTAATTACATTGAAACGCGGAAAAGAGACCAAGCCTGTGAGGCAGCGGCTAGTGATGAGTACCCAGCCTACACCCAATCCTCTGCTTCGCTAACAGTGGCGTCACGTAGTTTGTATAAATCCGGCGAGGAATGGCGACCAAAAACCAAGGCGTTTCTGTGCTTCCAGAGGTTCCAAGCAATGAGCAAGAAGATTGAGTCTGTGCAAGGCCTTGATCCCTTGTCAACCCTCTTGCGCTGGCACAGCCACCATCCAGCTATGTCCTCCTCTTGTTCAGGTATCAGCGCTCCCAAACCGAGTGGTGAACGCAACGCATGCCAAAGCTGCCTCGCAAGCGTGCATCCCAAAAACAAATAGCCGACGGACTCCGTCGCCTACGCGTACAGGGCACAGACATCCATGTCCTTCAGGCCATGGTGCTTGCACCTAGCCGAGGTCCATAGCCTGTTGTGTGCAAAGCTAGCCAGCCCAAGAACTTTACCTTTGGTGGCACCCGCGCGTACCAAAGCTCCCTTGCTCCAAGCACCGAGGTGGAGCCAGAGAAGAATGCTCGATATGTCGATGACGCTGAGTAGCGCTCGTCAGTGGACCACTTCCAGATGAAGCGATTAGCTTAGAAGGGATCCAATGCGACGCTGCGAGTTAGCTCCCAAACACGTAAGCACTAGCAAATGACCTGTACAGTTGTCGCTCCAATAATGTTCTTCGCCCAACGATTGTGCTGTGTGGTGTCGAACAGTATCCGACAGCGACCCACACTTGATATCACTGCAAATACGCAAATAGGTGCGGCACAAAAGTCCTTAAAAGGTCCGACCAGTGACCAGGCATGGGTCGAGAACAGAGCCGATGCTCCATCTTTCGTCTGCTCGTAGTTCGTCTGAGTGATTTTACTCTGCAGCATCATCCTTCTCCATGAGTGTGTTTTTTTTTGCCCGTCAAAACCAGCACATAAAAAGAAACACATCATCGATCGTTGATGCCCGACACCGTATTCTCACCTTCAGATGAGGCCGGCCTGTTTAGTTGTAGAAAATTTTGCAAAATGGTTATTGTAGTAATTTCGTTTGTATTTAACAATTATTATCTAATCATAGACTAACTAGACTTAAAAAGATTTGTCTCATAAATTACACATAAATTGTGTAATTTTTTATTTTTTATTTATATTTAATGCTTCATATATATACCGTAAGATTTGATGTGACAGTTAGAACAAAACATGAAATCGCAGCCGCTAGGATCACGTCATCTGCGGACCACCCCTTCAGCCGGAGTCATTGTTGGACACTGAAGGGAGTGTGACATCTAAACGAGAGTGAATTAAGTCACTTAAAAACTAAAGTCTAAAACTGCTTATAAAAACTACACAGATTTTATCTAGTTATTATTTCTAACATAAAAGAAGTTTGCACTGTAGGTTCCACGTACCAAGCTAGACGATGAAGGTAAAGTGCACACACTAAGGAATGCAATAAGCAAAAGCAGAAATATAAAAGACTTAGATAATACAAACTTTTGTATGACGACATTTTTATCGAGGTATTAAAAAGGTCACGCTTTTTACTAGTCTTAGGTGAAGCCCCTCACAAGGGCTAAGCTTCTGGTTGGGTAACTCCGCTGCTAATAGCTCATTGGTCTTCCCACACGCAAAAGTGATATCCTCTCTAGACCTCTACTGGATTGCTCGCTGTCGTCTTCAGTGTGGGGAGAGCTTTTGTTTTGGCCAAATCACCAAGGTATAAAGCACGTGTTGTTCGTCTGTGGTCACCATTGCTTGATGCACGTAGTACTACCGAGTGTTTGGCTCTAACCCTAAGGTCGTGTTTGGATGTTGTTGGATTGACCTCAATCCACATGTGTTGAAATTGATTGGGGTGGAATTTAGTTCAAGTTCCACTCTAATCCACCTCAACACATGTGGATTGATATAAACCCGACTACATCCAAACTAGGCCTAACGTGTTTTCTGTGGTAGATTTATACATTGACGCGTAGGCGTGTGGGGGCAAGTATAAAAGATGTTTAGATGATATTATCCAGGCTAGACCAACAAACCGGGCCGCATTTGCGACAAAAACTAAGCAGGCGGAGGCCCAGAACTATAGTAGAAAATGGGATGAACCTTGGAGCACGGAGATTGTGAGGGCAGATTCTCATGCCGCATGCCATATGGAGTTTATTAGTTGGCACGTCGTTCTCGTCAATGTCTTCGAGATAGGTCCGAAAATATGGCCTATCGAATGGTGAGCTATATATTGATTTCAGTTTTCAGCATTGGGATCGGTCGGCCAGACACGGAAAGAGAGCAGGCCTACAATTTGTAGCAAGATGCAGCTTAATTTGACCATTTCTGAGAAAAAATAATAACTTTTCAAATAAAAATGACTTTGAAAGTATTTTGTATGACGAATGTAATACCCACTCAGTCCAATTATACAAGGCATAGCCAACTTTAATTCAAAAACCAAGAACACATTTATTTCTCTCTTTCAACACTACATCAATATATGTGTGTTTAGAGAGAACGCGTCTTATATTATGTGACATGAATAAAAATAATTATGTCTTATATATTAGGATGGAGAGAGTAACATGCATCTATATTGTGATCTGTGTATATGTAATTAGTTGTGTTAAACATAAAAAAGCTTGACCACGAGAGAACCAAATATATAATATACTATAAAAACGGTGCTTTATTTTTTGAATCAAAAGAAGCCAATACGCAAACAGGAATAGCCGAATGTAGACGACCTGCTTACCCCTTAGTCACCCGTGCCAAGGCAACGACCGCATTGGCGCCCACGTGCTGACCGTGTCCACCCTAGCTTGCGGCTAGGGTTTTGACGATGTTTCGGCATCAGAGATGACAACTTCGCTGACTGTTAAGGGAGAGTCAAAGAGAGAGGACCTCGATGACCTCGCCCTCTCTCCAATTTTCCCTCTCTTCTCCATCTCCGGCGGGCATAGAAGGGGGTTCAGGGGATGAAGGACGGGTAGGTAGTGGAGACGGTGGTTAGATGATTAGAGGCCCTAGCAGCGGTGGAAGCGACCGGGCTACGAGAGCTCCTTGGCCGGAGCTCGCCGCGAAAGAAGGACGAGGCAGGAAAGAAGGCTGATACCATAGGTGCAATAGGGTTGCGCTGGGGCTCCACTGTCTATTATGAATGACGGCGGATAAACGACAAAGAACACAAGATCAAAACACAGCGAAAACAGTATTATGTAAAGTACTTCCTCTAAGGACACATAACTTTGCCGAATTCAGATCACCTTTCAAGCATACAAGAGAACCTTTTGATACCTTTAGAACGCCATTTGAACTAGAATACTGAAAACCTTCTGCATCAAGCGTGCTGAGTGAGATGAGATTTCTGGTCATCCCTGGTATGTACCTCACATTCTTCAGTGTGCGTTTCATGCCATCATGTGCCTTGATCTAAACAGAGTCGATCCCCACAATGTCACACGGGTTGTCGTCTCTCATACGCACAACATTCCTTTCTGCACAAGCTTATAGGAACTAAACCAATTTCTGTTAGTGCAAATATGACATGAATATGTAGAATCAAGTATCCATTCATCATGACCAGCAACACAACCAGCTAAAACTACCAGACAATCTCCAGAATCAGAATTTTTAGTACCAGAAACAGAAGCATTACCATCAGGATTGCCTTTTCTCTTCTCCTTATTCTAAAGTTTCTTACAATCCTTAATAAAATGGTTTTCCTTGTTGCAATACTTACAAAACATCTTAGGCGGCTTGGACTTTGAATGGCCTCTTTCATCGTAGCTCTTGTCATAATTGTTGTTGTTATTATTGGAGGATCTATGCTCAGATCTGCCTCTCACATGCAATGCTTCGCCCTTGGAGGACGACGAACCGTCAGACTGCACCATGCCTTTCATCTTCTCCCTGGATTGGAGTGCCTCATAAACTTCCACAAGGGTTAGTTCATCACAGCTCAAAAGTATGGTGTCACGAAAATTAGCATACGAATTTGGCAGTGAACATTACAGTAACAGACATAAGTCCTCATCATCATACTTCACCTCCATCGACACTAGGTCAGCCACGATCTCCTTAAATATAGATAAGTGGCTCATCACAGAGTTACCCTCCTTCATCTTGAGAGTGAAACCCTTCATCTTCATATGTATCGTACTGGTTAGATCCTTGGACATACAGATCGATTCCAGTTTCAACCAGAGTTCTGCAGCATTCTTTTCCTGCAACACCTCTTGCAAAATATCATTATGGAGATGAAGCTGAATTAAAGACATGTCCTTACGATCCCTGCGCTTCTCCTCAGGAGTCCAAGCATCCTTCGACTTCTTTCCGAACCCTTCCAGCGCCTCATCATAATCATCTTTCTGAGCTAGAATGGCCCGCATCTTGACTTGCCATAGCGAGAACCTCGTCTTATAATCCAGCAGCGGTAGATCGAACTTCATCGACGTCGTCATGGAAACCTAATCTGCAATCACAACTCCGATACCACTTGTTGTGAATGACGGCGGATAAACGACAAAGAACACAAAATCAAAACACAACGGAGGCACAAGATTTATCGTGGAAAACCCCTCCAATGCGAAGGGGAAAAACTACGGGCGGCAGCCAGCAAACACTCCTCACTATTATCAAGAGTTGAGTTACAACGCCGTGTGGCAGCTTATAAGATCATATCTTCGGTGGAACCCTAATTGGCCCAAGCCTCCGGCAACGGGCCTCCGCTTCGCTCCGTCAATCAAAGTCGACCTTTATAATGTGCAACTGAATTTAGAACATATTTAACACTGTTCGTGGAGCTCTGGCACAACCTTAGCATGCTGTGGCGGAGTGATGGGTGGTGGGGGGGGTGATTACAAGCTCAAGCTTGCACGTGACGGCAAGAGGAAGAAAAAAGCTCTACACGCGTACAGCAGTAGGAAGAAGAAAGCTCTGCATTCGAATGGCAAGAGGAAGAAGAAAGCGCAGCTGCGGCTAGATGTAGATCGTGCGGTCCAGATTGTTGACCGACAGTGGAACAAAATTTCAGTCACGTGCCAAGTATCGGATACACACTCCCATATGTAAATGGCATCCATTCCAAGATTCAGAAGGCCTCGATCGCAGACTCATAGCTGATGCTAGCTTATTTCTTTCTCACCACATCAAAAACTTTGGCGGTCGGTTGGACGGTATTTATATACTATACATCGACAAAGGGCTAAACAGGCGATCATCCAGTACTAAAAAACAATTGAGTAGAGCTATCACCACCAGGACTTATGGTTATTACCATGCATCACCAAATCATCATCTTCCAGCCGTACGTGTACCTGTATTCAACGTACCCATGCATGTTCCTTAATTAGTCACTTAGTCAGTCTTTGATTTGCTGGCGATTGGACTAGACATGCGTATTACCCCACATGGCAACCGAACTGAGACCACAGCCGTTCCAGATAACAAATATACTCTAGGCCAGCGGTACACGGCAGATACATATACGACAAGTGAATTGCTACAAATTAACAAACTGTTCCATGCCAAAGTCGCCGTGAGTGAAAACGATATATATATGTAAAATTTACACGCAAGACGGGAGCTCCACGAAGCAGCATTGCCTTCTCCTTCCAAATGCTACCACTTCTAGCTAGGTTCCGTCCTCTACTTCGACAGCAAACAAAAACCTGGCGTGTCGCCATCTGTAGCTATATACATATAGCAGATTTTCGCCGAGAATATGCTGCGCGCTATATAGCAGGCTCCCTCGATCCGACCGGTCGATCGATCCAGAAGTCGCCATTGACTTGGCGAGCAGGGTTACTTGGGAATGAATACTCATACTCTGCTACCTGCTGCAGGAGTCGTGGTGTGCCTTCCAGAAGAATGCATGCATGCCACAGAAAAAACTTGTGTCGCCGCAGGACACGGATGGGACGGAGCAGATGAGCCGCGCACGGAACGGGAACGGGAACGGGAACGGGGAACGGAGCGGCCAAAAACTAGGCTGCGTCAGTGCTGGGCTCACCACGAGGTGGACTCATGCGGCCGCGAGCGGCGATGATGGCGATGCACACGGATGGGATGGTTACAAAGCCAGGGCTAGCTACTTTCTCGGTTTGCACGGCACACACGGCAGACCACGTACTCGGAACTACTATACAGCCGCAAGAAATGATTTGGCTAGGTGCTTGTGGGTGAATACAGCAGCCGGTGCCTATAGTCCAAGTGAAGTGACGTGCTTCTTGTCCTGATGAGGCTGGATCATCGATCATCACGTGCATCATCACAGTTTTGGTCCTACTCGGCTAGTACATGTAAACCAACAGTAGATAGGAGTACTTCCCTTATGGTACCTAGTATTAGGTGTGGCCTTTGTGTATTAGCTTTTTTGATTGATAAATTAATAACCCTTGTTCATTCTAGAAGCCGCAGGTATATACAGTATTAATTTGAAGCATCAATATAGGATGTTTGGTATATATGAGGATATGAAACTGCTGTTAATTACGTATCTTCTTACACATATATTTTTTTTTGTTTGGTTCTTCATTTGTAGAACGTAATGATGAGTTGACTTATTGTCATCTTATTTGTCTTCCCAAACCTAATAATTAGTAATAGTGTGAGAGGAATAGAATTATATTCTACTAAATTATTCAAGGAATAGACACATAATGTACTATCTCATTTAGAATGAAGTGATTCTTCCTTGAACCAAACACACTTATAAATTATCCGTCTCCTCCACAGCGCCGGCGTCCTCGGCAGTGACCATTAATTTGCTTCGTTGATGTGGATTACTGGATTCTCTTTGTTGCATTTGCCTCGTTGTATGGTTTGCTGGCTCTTTTTTTTTTTTCATCCTCAGCCATTCACCGTTGGCTACCTACTAGTGGTACGGTCCTAGTTCCTCTCCGGCCGATTCAGCAATCAACACCATACTTTCGTGATTTCCTTAATGTCAACATCATTCTAGCCAATATCATACACACATCCCCAAAGTGCACAAATGGCATTGGCCAACCGAATCATATGCACATCATCATCTAGAAGGGTGTTCATATTTTAGCCACGGCTATTGTGTTTGTCCATCATCAAAATGGACAAATCATCGTACTGTATATGGTCTTGTATCATTTTATTTACTTTTCAGGTATCCATGCTCGTTTTTATTATATTTACACCAAATTATCATGCGAATTCAAAGGTGCTCATAGCTAGGGATAAAGTGCATGCGCATATATTCATAGTAGGTAAGTGTACATACATATATGAGTGTACAACACAGTGGTGTACATACATGTATGATTTTTCAAGGAAAAATATGAATTACAACTATTTATTGTTGATGTTTAATTAGCCCATCACCGACAATGAGCTAGATCACTTGATGTAGGATCTAACCGACTTTGAGGTCAGCTGGTGCCTAGAGAATGTATGCACTCAGACCTTATGACTCTAGCGATGAGCACGATACGCAAGACACGTCACCGAAGGAGCGCTAGGAGCGCGATATGCGAGAGATCCTAACGAGGTCTCTTGAGACCCAAAACCCCACATACCTAGGAAGGAACCCGCGGGGTGTGCAGCGGCTATGGTTTGCCCTAGCTAGCTTGGCCGATCTAGAGCTTCGTCATCGTTGATCCACCGTCCATGCAGCACCGTTGAAGAACAAAGGAGAAGTAGAGGAAAAGAGAGTAAAAGAGAGCTTGTAGATTAATTTTTGTGATGATTGTGTGTGTTGGACACCTAAATCGGTCGTGGACTTTATATTTATAAGGTGGAGGTGGCCTTATCCCTCTAGGAGTCGAAACCCATTCCAAATTTCATCAAAACACGGTTTGATCTGTTCTATCTGACAAAGTCGGCAAAGCTGATTTGGGAATCGGCTAGCCAGTTTCTATGGGCACGGAGTGTTGTTTCTAGGCTGAAAACAGGGGGCTGACTTGCCACTAGGAATTCTCGGTAAAAAAACTTCCAAAATTCATAACTAACTCATGACAATTATGTGTTTTGGGCACCTCAATCGATCGTGAACCTTATATTTATAAGGTGGAGGTGGCCTTATCCCTCAAGGATTCGAAACCCCTTCCGAATCTCGTTAAAAATGTGTTTAGATCCATTTTGAACTTGACAAAGTCGGCAAAACCGACTTGGGAGTCAGCTAGGCCGGTTTCTACAGGCCCGGAGTGATGCTTCTACGCTAAAAATAGGGGAAGTCGTCGGTAGCTGACTTGGCACTAGGAATTCCATGCAAAAAGTTTCACAAATTCATAATTAATTCATTCAGACTCCAAATGAGATGATCTATGTATGTTTTTTCGATCAGCTCGACGATAAGAACACAATGATGAAAGTCTAATTTTGTATTCAAGAAAGTTAGGAATTCAGCTTAGCTGACTTGGGGAGTCGGCTAAACCGACTCTAGTTGAGTTAGTCCTCGAAAAGGTCGTTTCCTTCAGTCGGGCTTCAAATGCAATGTTCCAAGTATGCTTTCTTGTCGTCTTGATGATAGAAACATGATGGAGAGTCCATTATGCACTTTGAACACTTTTGAGTGTCAACATTTATCTTAGTGGATGCTTGTTTCCTACACAACTAGAATGGATCAACCATTCTTATTTTGAGTGGATGGTTGGTTTTACATGATTATTGGAACATATTAGTATGTAGTCATCATGTATTAGGTTTTTTAGTTTTGCATTTGACCATGTTTTACTACTCTATTTCAATTTATAAGTCGTTAGCCAATTCTCTACTTTTGGACAAATTTATAAAAAAAAGTATATTAACAACCACTATATCAAATAAATTAAACTATATTTCATGGTGTATTAATAGACCTTATCTAATGTCATAGATGTTTATTTATTTATCTATAAACTTAATTAAAACTTGATAAAATTTAGCTTAGGTCACAACCAACTACTCCCACCATTCTCTTTTATAAGGCTTGACTTGATATCACACGGTCTTCCTAATTAAACTTTGACCATCTATTTATTTTATTTTATCTATTATTTATAGGCACAAACTTATGATAATTGGACAATAGATTTAATTACAAATGTAATCATCATATCAAGTTTGTGTTATAATAATTAAATATCATTAGTTAAATTATTAGTCAATAATTTTGAAGTTTGAATCTTCATTTGTGTGTGTCCTATAAAAGATAATGGATGTAGTAAAACAACTTCTACAATATGGCGAGTGTCTTTGGCCTTGTTTAGTTAGAGAATGAAAATTTTTTGGATGTTACATCAAATGTTTCGTAGGATATCGGAAGGGATGTTTATATACTAATAAAAATCTAATTACATAACTCCAGAAACGGAGAGACGAATTTATTAAGCCTAATTAATCTATCATTAGTACATGTAGGTTAGTGTATCATTTAAGGCTGATCATAGACTAACTAGGCTTAAAAGATTTGTCTCGTGATTTTCAACTAAACTGTATAGTTAGTTTATTTTTTATTTATATTTAATACTCTATGTATGCCTCCAAACATTTGATCTAATGGGTGAAAAATTTTTAGATTAGGAACTAAACAAGGCCTTTGTACTCAACTTAAATTGGTAGTACGAGTAGATCTTAACTGCACAACAATCATACGCGCCAACCTAAATTAAATTGTGCTGTCGGATGATTCGTGTTTGTGTGTGACAAATCCGAGCTGAGCCTGAGAGAAGTACGACAACCGAATTTGGCTGTCTTGTGGTAGCGTATCTGCGTTGTCGCCAAACGGAAAGGGGGGCCTGGCGAACTTCGATCCCTCTGCCGTGCTTCGCGACACGCCACAAGCTATCTATCCAACGCCGGCGTCATATATTTTCATGTCATGTATCTATGCGTGTGACATGGTCACGCCCGACGTCATCGTTGCCCGAACCAAATTTCCTCTCTCCCTCGTAAGTACTCCATATAAATAAATGTACATGTGCACTGGTGGCTTTGTATTCTCCACGCTGCTAAAGACCCAGCAGGCATATAGATCGGTCCTCGTCAAGCCGCCCCGAAGGTGATTCACGGGTGCACCGCTGCACTTTGCCGGCCAGCTCGATCAGGGGGAGGCCCGACGAAGACGTGGCAGCAGAGGTCCGAGTCCGATCCATGGGCGAGGAAGCAGCGGCCGCGCCCACCGTGGCAGCAGCGGCAGCGACAGGAACCGGCGGCGCCCCGCCGCACCTGCTCCTGATCTGCTTCCCTGGCCAAGGCCACGTGAACCCGATGCTCCGCCTGGCGAAGCGCATCGCGGCGAAAGGTCTCCTGGTGACCTTCTCCTCGGTCTCCACCGTCGGCGCGAAGCTGGCCGCGTCGGCGGGCGTGTCGGCCGGCGGCGACGGCGTGGCCGTGGGCCGTGGCCGCGTCCGGTTCGAGTTCCTCGACGACGAGGACCCCGGCCCTGACCTGGACGACCTCATGCGGCACCTCGCCAGGGAAGGACCGCCGGCGTTCGCGAAGCTGCTGGCGCGGCAGGCGGCGGAGCGCAGGCCCGTGGCGTGCGTGGTGGTGAACCCGTTCATGCCGTGGGCGGCCGACGTGGCCGCCGACGCCGGGATCCCGTCGGCGGTGCTGTGGGTGCAGTCGTGCGCGGTGTTCTCCCTCTACTACCACCACGTGCACGGCCTTGTCGAGTTCCCGCGCGAGGACGACCCCGACGCGCGGTTCACGCTGCCGGGTCTCCCCGAGATGTCCGTCGCCGACGTGCCGTCGTTCCTGCTGCCGTCCAACCCGTACAAGCTGCTGGTGGACGCGATCATCGCGCAGTTCCGCGCCATCGGACGCGCGTCGTGGGTGCTCGTCAACTCCTTCACGGAGCTCGAGCGCGACGTCGCCGCGGCGCTCCCGGGGGTGACTCCCCGCCCGCCGGAGCTCATCCCCGTCGGCCCGCTCATCGAGCTCGCCGGCGACGGCGACGGCGCGGTGCGCGGCGACCTGATAAAGGCCGCGGACGACTGCGTGGAGTGGCTGGACGCGCAGCCCCCGCGGTCCGTGGTGTACGCGTCGGTGGGCAGCGTGGTGCTGCTCAACGCGGAGGAGGTCGGGGAGATGGCGCACGGGCTCGCCGCCACGGGGCGACCGTTCCTGTGGGTGGTCCGGCCGGACACCCGGGAGCACCTCCCGGAAGGGTTCCTGGACGCCGTGGCCGGGCGGGGCACGGTGGTGCCGTGGAGCCCGCAGGACAGGGTGCTGGCGCACCCGTCCACGGCCTGCTTCCTCACGCACTGCGGCTGGAACTCGACGCTGGAGACCATCGCGGCGGGCGTGCCCGTCGTGGCGTTCCCGCAGTGGGGCGACCAGTGCACGGACGCCAAGTTCCTGGTGGAGGAGCTCAGGATGGGGGTCCGCCTCCGCGGGTCGCCGCTGCGGCGGGACGCCGTGCGGGAGGCGGTGGAAGCGGCCGTGGCCGGGGCCGAGGCAGACGCCATGCTCGCCAGCGCCAGGAGGTGGAGCGCCGCGGCGAGGGAGGCCGTGGCGCCCGGAGGGTCCTCGGACAAGCACGTCCAGGCGTTCGTGGACGAGGTGGCACGGCGAGCGTGTGGCGTGCAAGCGGCTAAGGTCGTGCCGCCGCCGCCGCCGTCGTCAGAGACTCCAGACTCGTAGAGCAATCAGCAGTCACCAGTTAAGAGAGTCCGAAGCTGAAAGCGAGTAATAATCCTGCATGTTGTTACAGTTTCACCGTGTGATAGTACGAACCGAATTTTGCTTCTTCTTTTTACCGTGTGTTGACGACGACGCCTTTTTGTTTTTGTGTTGGTCGAGTGTGCATGGAACATTCCAAGGTGACACGTCTGTCTGCTGGTTTGGGCTTTGGGGTGTGGCCGCGCAAAAGGCATTTTATTGAACTTGATCGATCTTTATCGATCTTCGAATATTTTCATCTTTCTATTTCTTATTTTTCCATTATCAAAAATAGAGCGGAACTAGCTCTTTTGTTGAACAAGATTGAAGGGTTGAAAGAAACACAGAGCGATTTTATTAGAATGCTTTTCCAAACGAAAATTTAGAGTGAATTTTAGAAATATTGTTGGAGATGCTCTTAATAAATAGTTCTAGTTGGTTCAACTATGAGTTAATAAATGGACTAATTTTTAGCTAAGAGCTCAACTATTTATTTAGCTTATTATTAGTTGAGCAATACTACGTAACAAGAACTAATAGCTAACAATATCCAAGAGATGAATTCAAGCACACCCTAAAAGCACGCCTCTTAATGTCCTAAAAGCATCTCCGAGAGATAATATTTAGTAAAATAAAAAAACTCATTTAAAGTATAGAGTTCCACAACAGCCTTTGTATAGGATAGCTAGTGAGGACGACGTGCTATATATGACAAGCGAAAGTTTAGGGATAGTAAACTTGCTATTTTAGCAAACCAGATAGCATATTGAACTTTAATTTTTGCTTTAAAAATATATAAATAACCTAGATAATATGAATAACATATCTATTGGAGTTGCTCTAACCTCCCTACTCTTCTTTCGACGCAAACATGTTAGCGGAGACCTTGCCGCATTGTCCATCTATCACTTCTGATCCAAGGGCATTGGAGGTCTCTCCAAATCCCAAAGTGTGCAAACCACAACCATATTAGCCTCCGTCTTGGCTGGCCTTAGATCACTACTCTCGTGGCTAGCGGCTACCACGTCGTCGTGCCACTCCACCCACCGCCACATGATTGTTGTCCTCTCCTAACCAATCGGGTGTTACATGAGCATGAAGCACAATGAGAACTGGCTCCCTCCACTCGCCTTTTCACGCGAGCTGAATAAGGATTTTGGGAGATGATAGGGTGTGGGTTAATAGCTATGACCAGCGATAGTAATCGGGCAAGAAAAGGGGAAGTAGACGGCCGACTTGCCCTTCTCTCTACACCACATGCTCCTAGCCAACCTACTGCCTCTACTGTTTTTTAGACGCATACTCCCTTTGTCCTATGAAAAAAGTTGCTATAAGACTTATATCGATCAAACCTTTTTTAAGTTTGTAGAAAAATTAGCAACTATTATTATAAAAAATAGATGCAACGACCCATCAAATAATATTAATTATGTACCATTAATATTATTATTTTCATATATATATATGTTTGTCAATGAAAGATGTTTGATTTTCCAAGAAGCGAGAATGATATTTTTTATAGGCGAAGGGAGCATGTTAATATACAATAAACCAAGTTTGTTCTACAATTACAACTAGAGAGCACACTACAAGAAACCTGCTAATCCATGACAAAAAATTTTCGTCACGGATCATCAAAAAACTGTCACTATGCAACATTTGCGACGGTTTTAGAGAACGTCACCTATTGAGCGTCAAGGATTAACCTTCGTGACGATTTTTATAAAACCGTCACAGATTAACAGAATTCATGACGATCTCAAACCGTCACAACTGAGCCCAAGGCCTAGTTAGCCCAGCCCAAACCCATTAGCTGTGACAGTTCTAAACCGTCACAGATGAATTGCCACATCATCTAGACTGCTTATGTGGATCATGACATGGATGCTGATATCACCATCTAGCCCATCTATTTTTGTCGTAAGAAATTAAGACATTTATTCAATGACAAATATGGTGACATTTCTTTATTGTATTTCCAATTATAGATTTACAACCATTTGGTCAAATATGTTTACATATAAATATTTACACATTGATGATGAAGCAATTTAAAAACAAGACTAATTTATACAGCCAACAATTGTCTCTTCATGCCGCAAATAAGCAATGCAGCCGCCTTAGTGGAATGATGCTCCTTTGTCAAGCATTTCTCCAATATTGTTTATCCACCAATTCCCTTCCTGAAAAGCATAAAAAAGAAACATTCAATCAAATAGTGATTTAGATAACTTAATAGATAGCTGCTGGCTAAGCTAAAATGTATTAGGTACAACTATCAATTTAAACATATCAAATTGAAATGGCTGCACTCACAAAGTTGTTGCTGCCGGTTAACAGATGCAAAGCCAACACCATTGACCTTTAAATATGAACTACATGCATTGCAGTTTGATTAGCTTGACACTGCAATTATTTACTAAACTGAAATTCTAAATGATTGTTTAGGTATGACTTATAATTAATTTAAAGCAAGCAGCAAAATTGCATATACACAGATCAAACAAATAGCAGCATTACCATTTTTTCTATGTACTATACTGAATTGGACATAATTGTTATATATTGTGTTGATGATGTTGTATCAAGAAGATGACAATTCACAAAATAAAAACATACTTGCTGCTCTGCTACTGCATACACTGAACTGCTCTGAAACTAAGCAACACACTGAACTGCTCTGCTACTGCAGTACTGCACTTGTTGTTGAACACTTGCTGCTGGAGAAACATTGAACTGCTAGCTCTGAAGAAAACGATACATCTGAACTGATGCTGCTCTGTTAGAACCAAGAAGCAAATGTGGCTTAGCTGCTATGAAAAAAAACAAGGAAGCTACAACACAGAAGCTGCTGCACAAAGAGACACAGATCAGAGAGCTCATGCATCAAACAAAGCTGAAAATAATAATCGATCATGCTTCAATATAATACATGTACGAAGATGCCAATGACTGACGCAAACACCATGATTCTTCGAGCTAAGGCAAGTAGTGGCAGCGGCTATGCCCTGTGTTGATGGCCGATGACAGGAGGGCAGGAGGTACGCCACCCCCACATCGACATGCATCCTGCGCCCATGCCTCCTGGGATCCCTCATGATCGCTCATCAGCCTACACACTGTCCTCGGTCTCCTCTGTGAACTGCATGTTGGAGGGCCAGATCCACACTTGGTTTAGGTCGTGCCATCGCAAGTGACGCAGGTGAGAGCCCCAATAGATCCAGATGCAAATAGCCATAGCTAGATCTAGATGCAAATAGCCAAGCTCTGTATTACAGAAGGGAATGGAGCAGGCAAGCGTACCTGTTGCGTGCTCATCACCGATGAAGGGCTCGATTAAGACTACTACTTGGTGATTTAGAGGACAGCAACAGCAACAACAAACTAGCATGTATCAATCCAATCTAAATAGAAAAATCAATTCATACTTGTCACCCTCACAA
>Ga0182004_10001648_pt1 | contig 16662 bp, 26 predicted proteins | sample Sormic07211540_1_FD_120479 | JGI IMG/M metagenome (GOLD analysis project Ga0182004, IMG submission 120479) | Endophyte microbial communities from Sorghum bicolor roots, Mead, Nebraska, USA - 072115-40_1 MetaG | ecosystem: Host-associated > Plants > Roots > Unclassified | place: USA: Nebraska...
AAACACCAAAACTCGTGGAATTCTGTCAGATAAAACCCTAATTCTAGATGTTTGTTTCATATTGATCCTTTTTCATGTTTATTTGATTATTAATTTTAGTACTTAAGGACCGTCAACAACCCTCCATTATGATTTCCAACCATCTAGGTGTGACTGTAGATGCCGCTAACAGTGTAGTATTTTCAGGCTGTCTGGACAGTGCATCAGCAGCTAGATTTTCCACCCCTTTCTTGTGTATGATTTTATATTGCAGACCTAATAACTTGACAAATGCCTTGTGTTGCATGCCCTCTAACAGCTTTTGGTCACCCAGATGCACTAGGCTGTGATGATCAGTAGTTATGGTGAATGCCATATGTTGAAGGTAGGATTTCCATTTTGTGACAGCTAGGATGAGAGCCATGCACTCCTTTTCATATGTGGATAGAGCTTGTGCCTTGGGACCTAGGGCTTTGCTAATATAAGCTATGGGGTGTTGGTCTTGAGAGAGAACAGCTCCAATTCCATTTGCTGAAGCATCTGTTTCAATGTGGAAGCCTTTTGTGAAATCAGGTAGTGCAAGCACTGGAGCTATGATGAGAGATTGCTTGAGAGTGTCAAAACAGGTTTGATGTTGTGGGGTCCAATGGAATAAGGTATTCTTTTTCAAGAGATCTGTGAGAGGTCTACTGATAACACCATACCCTTCTATGAATTTTCTGTAATATCCAGACAGGCCTAGGAAACTTCGCAGTTCTTTAGCATTAGAGGGAACTGGCCACCTTGCAATAGCTTCTGTTTTCTTGGGATCAGTTGCCACACCCTATCCACTGATGATATGCCCTAAATACTCTAGACATTTTTGAGCAAAAGAACACTTGGACATCTTTAAATACAACTGGTGCTCTTGCAGAATGGAGAAAACTTGAGTCAAGTGTTCCAAGTGTTCACTAAGTGTCTTACTGTAGATTAAAATGTCATCTACAAAGACTAGAATACACTGTCGGAGCAAGGGTTGAAAGATGGTGTTCATTAAGGCTTGAAATGTTGCTGGCGCATTGGTCAGCTCGAATGGCATTACCCTAAACTCCCCATGACCATGATGTGTCTTGAATGCTGTTTTGGCTTCATCAGTGGGTACCATTGAGATTTGGTGATATCCCGAACGCATATCCAATTTGGTTAACCATGCAGCTCCATGTAGCTCATCCAGAAGTTCATCGACCATCGGTAAGGGATATTTATTCTTGACTGTGATGTTGTTAAGGTGGCGATAGTCAACACAAAAACGCCAGGAGCCATCCTTTTTCTTCACTAAGATGACTGGTGAAGCGAAAGGGCTGTGACTTGGTTTAATAATGCCATTTTCCAACATCTCCTTGATCTGTCTTTCTATCTCATCCTTTTGCATGGGAGAGTATCAATACGGTTTAACATTAACTGGTTTGACACCTGGAATCAGAGGAATCTTATGGTCAAAAGCTCTTTCTGGAGGTAGAGTTTTTGGATCTTGAAAGAGCTTGTCATTGCTGGAGATTAACTATGTTATCTCAGGTGGAATGTCTAATGGCGATGCTTCTTCAGTGGTGAGTGGGCATAGATGTATGACTTGAGCAATGCGACCCTTCCTAACAAGGCCCTTCAATTTCCTGGACTTGATTTTGGGGCAAGTGGAGGTGGAATCTTTAATGCCTTTGAGACTAATCCGAGTGGCCTGATAAGAAATTCTGAGTTGTTTCGTTTTCCAATGCACCCACATGGGACTATGAGTCTCTAACAAATCCATCCCTAATACCATATCAAAACAAGAGATGGGTAGCACTCTGACATTGTGTTGAAATGTTTGCCTTGACTCCACCAAGTGAAATTCAAAACTTGCTGATCACTTTTGAGGTTGTGTCCATTAGCTACTGTAACAGTTGAAATAGGAGCAGGAACCACAGGACACTGTAAGCTTTGACTGCTTTGTCACTGATGAATGGGCAAGAACTTCCAGAATCAATTAGAATCAAGAGCTCTTGATGATTAACCAACCCAGAGAGTTTGATGGTTTTCTTGCCTTGAACACCCTCATTGGCATGATAAGATAGACTAAAAATTTCATCACCTTCATCATCACTAGATTTGTCAGATGACTGTTCTGAGAATGAATCCGGCTGCACTGCTGCCATGAGTTCCTCCAAAACATGTAAAGCCACCTTCTTAGGGCACGTATGATTGCGGTTCCACTTTTCACCACATGTCATACACAGTCCTTGTGCTGGGCGCTGTGTTCTGAGAGCTTGCAGTTTTTCGTCCCAACGGGATTTAGCAGGATCAACAGCTTCAGGTATTGGACCCATGATGCCAGGTTGAGGATTTGGATATTGTTTGCCTGGCAGCTTGTCAACATCCCTGTTAGGCTTCTTGAAGAATGGTTTGACTTGAGATTCCAGCAGAGATTCCTGCATTATAGCCAGGGAGAGAGCCACATCAACAGTTCTAGGCTTGTGTAACATGATAGCAGATTTAATGTCTGGATTGAGACCTTGGAGGAACTTGCTAACAAAGAACACATCATCTTAGCCCATGTTGTGTACTAGAACTTTATGCATGATGCTTTGGAATCTATCAAAGTACTCTTGCACAATGGTATGCTGTTTTGATTTGCACGATGTCATTCATAGCATTATGGTAAAGATATGTACCAAATCTTAAATCTACAGCAATGCATAGTTCTACCCAACTGATTTCTTCATCAGAATGTTGTGCCTCATAGGTTTGGAGCCACAACTCAACACTACCAAAAAAATGAATGGTAGCAAATTGTGCCCACAAGTGCATATGAACATGATACATGTTAAAGTATTTTTCACATTTTTCCTTCCATGACTTAGGATTAGCACCATCAAATTTTGGGAATACAGCCTTAGGATGTCACGGGCTACTACTAGACTGTGCCTTGGTCATGTATTACATTTCGTATTGCTACTGGGCCTGTAAGACGGCGTGTGGCCGCATGGTTGTATCGGGCCAAGGCCCACGAATTCTAAACCTATAGACTCACTGTGTGGGTGGTTCGGAGGACAGCGAACAATGAGAAACTAATTCATTCCCCTTCTTCCCGATTGCTTCCTCCTCGAGACGGCGTCGCCGTGCTCACCCGCCGTGCGTGCACGCTGGCCACCTCCCTCCGGCAAAGGTCGCCACATTTGGTACCAGAGCCATTATCCTACCTTCTGCTACTGTTGCTCGTCTGGATCCTAAAATCTCGCGGAGGTTCTCTGGATCGATCTAGAATTCCTCTCCGTTTGGTCCAACTATTACCACCACCACATCCCCGCTACCACCTTCCTTACCGCCGCCGCCGCGTCCACGCTCCACCTGCTCACTGGCTCCCAAACCAAAACCACCAACCCTAACATCTCGCATGGCAACTGCGGAAGAGAAGCTTGATGGGTTAGCGGCGCAGATGAAGTCAATGCTCCTGCTCATGGAAACCTTCAACCGCTGGCGTCCGGAGGAGGATCAATTCGCCATGGAACTCAGCAAATACGTCAAGCAACTCACGTCGCACGAAACACAACCCCAGCCTCATGTCACGTCGCGTGAGGAGGATGGATGGGCCAAGGGCCTCGGTGTCGAATCGAGTACACAGGGGTTGGAGAAAGGGCCTGGGGTCCTCCATCCTCCACCCCTAACCAATGGTCAGCCCACTGGAACCAATTCCCATCCCATTCATATCCCTGATTCTTCACAGTATTACAATGTGCATGTGCCCCATCATCATCCCAAGGAATAGTCTAGTAGTAGCCCGTGACACAATGGCAGCTGGAGCAGCGGCAGCAACAATAGCAGGGGCAGCTCGAGTAGCTTGAGCAGGGGCAGGGGCCCGAGATGCGAGACTCCCACATGGCTTTGTCCCGGGGGGATTCCCACCATCCCGGCCGAGCCATGTCGAGAGGACAACATCGTGGTGTTGGCACTTGGTACGCACACGCCCGTGGACACAAACTCGAAGACCAAAGGGACCCTTTATGGCATCGAGGGGATCGCCCCTAGCTATTTAGAGGGTCCTCAAGTGTCAATGAGGAGGACGTGATCGGGACTTCAAGCTCTGCTTTCAAGGAGGTCGAGCGATTCCCTTCCCTCATTGACCAGTTCCTGTGCCACAGGGGGGGGCGCTTGAGGTGGTGCAAGAGCTCATACGGGGGATAAAGGAACGCACGAAGGAAGATCTCAAGCACTGGGGCCCTAGGAAGATCCGCCTGCGATGTTCCATGTCTCCAGAGGAGCCAAACATTGTGATGGACGACCAAAAGGAGGCCGAGAAGTGGGAGCATCTCGAGGAGCTCTGCCTTTGAATCAAGCATGTCCTGGGCTTCATGTCCGACATTATCAACAATGGCTTGGGCCAGTCTTTCTTTGTAAGAACATTTCTACTTTAGGTTATTTCAAGTCTTTCGTTCTGTTGGTGTATTTACTGCCTCGTGCTCTTTTGCAGGATTTGAAAAGAGACCTCCCAGCTGAAGTCTGGCTTCATTCACATGACAAGGGGCGGTTGGGAGCAGGTCCCCATTCTTCAGAACAAGCTCCTCGAGTCGCAGGAGAAGCTTCTCAAGGCGTTGAAGGAGCTCACTGCGGCTGAGGAGGAGAAGCAGAAGAAGGAGGCCACTTTGACTGAGGCTTGGAAGTCCTTGTCCGACCTGAACAAAAAGGTCTACCGGGCGGAGGAGGACGCCTGTGACGCTATGGAGGCCACGGAGAAGGCCCAAGAGGAAGCTGCTCGGTCAAAAGAAGAAACCGCTTCAGACAAGGAAGCGGCCACCAAGGCTCAAGAAGCGGCCGCGCTGTATAAGGGCGAGGCCATCGAGTTGGACAAGGGGAAGAGGCAGGTGGAGTCAGACCTTGCTGCCGCTTGAGGCAATTATGCCGGACTGAAGGAGGAGCTCTTGAAGAGTGAAATTGCCCAAGGCGCCACGGAGGAGGCTGAGAAAAAGGCCCGTGAGGACCTCGAGACAGAACAAGCCCGTTCTCGTAGTCTCTCTGACGATGTCGATCGTTTGAAGAGAGCGCTGTGAGAGAAGGAAGACGCCATCCTTCAATCGGGTAAGTTGATCAAGGACCTGCGGGTCGAGAAGACAGAGCTGGCCCACTCTTATAAGAGGATTGAGAGGGCTAACACTGAGTTGGTCGGTGAGAACACAACACTCGAGGAGAAGATCCATGGTGAGTTTGCTACCTCCTTACGTTTACTTTGTTTTTGCGATGTTCATTTTCTATCGGCTGATTCCTTATTTCGGTCTCCACAGGGCTTAAGGACGAGCTACTGGTGACCTAGGCCGACTCCTAGTCCCTTTAGGCATAGCTCGAGGGGGAGGTTGCATTGACTGGTCGGTTGCGGACCGCAATCAATGACCTCTCGACCTCTTGGGAGCTCAAGCCTACGAATAAGGTGGGGGAGGCGGCTCGAGGTGACGCTCTGGTCAAATAGCTATGTTACTTGGGCGCCACCTTGAGGGACCGAGTGCGGGATGTGCTCCATACTAGGATGAAGCAGGCTATGGCAGTCATCTACTCGAGGTTCTCCTACGATATGGAGGTGGTGTCCCAAAGCTTCATCACCGACATCACCAAGACCGACACAGAGAATGAGGAGAGGCTCCACGCCTTGATCGATGAAGCGGAGGGTCCTAGCGAGAGGTTGGCGAAGCTGTTCGAGCCAGAAGTGCTTCCTCTAGAGGCCGGTGTGGGCGCAGAAGGGGAGACGAGGGTGGAGATGGTAGGAACAACAACCAAGGCCTGTGAGTCTAATCTGGGTACCTAAACCCAATGTAATAGATTAGTCATTGTTGTTGGACAGCATCATGGACTTGGTGGCCCTAAAACTCGTGGTTTCTGTAAATATTTGTTATTTTTACGCTCTAGTTTCTTTCCTTTCTTTGTTACCTAAAGTTTTCATTCGTTGGTTGGGTTTCTAAAACGGGCTCGATTGCCTCGAGCGTTAGGGAGCCAGTAGAGTTCCCGTAGCTCAGAGGCATAGGAATTCTTAGGCTCGGCATCCCTCGGCCCTTATGGGGCTCAAGGTATTTTGCTACTCGACCTCACGGGATCTCTTAGGGCTTAAGGGGAAAGAAATAACATCGAGCTTTTTTTAAAAAACGTTCGGGTTTTTTATGAGCCTGTGGGGTTCCCACCAGCTAGTCTCTGAGGGAGTTTTGACTATGTTGGGTCATAGTCGAGACTTCCTCTTAATGTCGAAATTTAGTGGTGACATCATGCGGACTTAGAAAATACTTTCCTTCATCTATTCATTCATAGAGCCTTGATGGTACAAAATGTGTATGAAATACAAAGCCTCCAAGCTCTAGGGGTAGAAGCGACATAGCTGTTCGATGTTCCATGTGTTGGTGAAGACCACACCCTTTTCGTCTCTGAGCTTTTACGTTTCTGGCTTCAAGACCTCAACCACCAAGTGTGGACCCTCCCAAGGCGGGGTCAGTTTGTGGCATCCCTAATTGCTTTGCCGTCGATGTAAGACAAGGTCGCCCACGTTTAGGTCCCTCTTGCATACGTGCTTGTCGTGGTAGCGTCGAAGCTTTTGCTGGTACCTTGCCGAGTTGAGAAGGACCATGTCTCGAGCTTCTTTGAGTTGATCGACCATGTTCTCTCAAGTCTCCTTGTTTTTCCGCTCGTTGTATGGTTTGAGTCGAGGCGACCCATACTTGAGGTCTGTTGGAAGCATGGCCTCAGAGCCATAGACCAAGAAGAATGGAGTGAACTTCATGGCTCTACTTGGTGTGGTTCTTAAGCTCCATAGGATCGAAGCGAGTTCCTCGACCCATTTCTTGCCGAATTTCTTCAACTGGTTGTAGATTCTAGGCTTGAGCCCTTGTAAGATCATGTTGTTGGCACTCGACGTGGCCATTAGTTCGAGGGTGGGCAACTACACACCAGTTCACACAGATGTGATGCCGATCACATAGATCCAAGAACTTTTTGCTAGTGAACTCTGTGCCATTGTCAGTGATGATGATGTTGGGTATCCCATATCGATGGATTATGTCGGTGAAGAAGAGGATGGCTTGCTCGGAGCGAATGTTCGTGATGGGTCGAGCCTCGATCCATTTTGAGAATTTGTCGATGGCTACCAGCAGGTGGGTATAACCACCTACCGTCCTTTGGAGAGGACCCATGAGGTTGAGGCCCCATACCATGAACGACCAAGTGATGGGAATCATCTGCAGAGCGCGAGCTGGGAGGTGGGTTTATTTGGCGTAAAACTGGCATCCGCGGCACGAACAAACAAGCTCGATGGCGTCAGCGACGGCCGTTGGCTAGTAGAAACCTTGTCGAAAGGCGTTGCCGATGAGGGTTCTGGAAGCTGCGTGGTGGCCGCAAGCCCCCAAGTGTACATCCTCGAGGTGCTTCCGTCCCTCCTCCATGGTGATGCAGCGCTGCAAGATCCCCATAGGGCTTCAACGGTACAACTCTTTGCTTTCGCATGGATCACATATGATTTGGCCCGTCAAGCGATAAGATCTTCTAGTAACTCGCCTTGGATTAGGCAATTGAGGAAAGGCGTACGACAATCGGATGGTCGGCTTGGGTGTCGAGAGTGCTGCTCGACCTCCATCGCTTCTGCTATGGTCAGGAGAGCCTCGATCGTGTTGACGGGCTTGGGTGCTGGTGCCTCGATGGCAGCTCCCACACCATGATTTATAGATGGCCCAAGTAGATCTCTCAAGAATGCATCTGGTCGGACAGTGCCTCGAGTGGACTTAATCTTGGTAAGCTTGTCAGCTGCTTCATTGTATCGTCGGGCGATGTGGTTGAGCTCGAGGCCATGTAACTTGTCCTCCAGCTTGCGTACTTCTTTGTAGTAAGCCTCTATTTTTGGGTCATGGCAGCTTGAAGCTTTCATAACTTGGTCGATGACTAGCTGTGAATCGCCACCGACATCGAGGCGTCGGACCCCGAGATCGATCGCGATCCTTAACACATTGACGAGGGCCTAATATTCTGTGACGTTGTTAGACGCCGCAAAATGTATTCAAATCACATATCTCATATGAACACCGAGGGGTGAGATGAACAGCAAGCCTTCCCCAGCCCCCGTCTTCATGGGTAATCCATCGAAGTACATCGGTCCATTCTGCGATGAAGTCCGCCAGCGCTTGGGACTTGATGGCTTTGCGAGCCGCGTATGTGAAGGTCTCCCCCATGAGCTCAACCGACCATTTGGTGATCCTCCCAGTGGCCTCTTGATTCTGGATGATCTTGCCCAGCGGAAAGGATGAGACCACCGTGATCGGATGGTCGAGAAATTAGTGCTGCAGCTTGCGTCAAGCGAGAATCACCACATAGATTAGTTTCTGAATCTAGGGGTATCGTACCTTTGTTTCTGAGAGCACTTCACTGATGAAGTAGACCGGCCGCTGAACTAGAAGCGCGTGTCCCTCCTCTAGCCTTTCGACCACTACGGCCGCACTGACGACCTGGGTCGTCGCCGCAATGTAGAGAAGCAGAGGTTCTGTAGGTCGGGGGGCACCAGGATCGGTGCGGTGGTTAACATCCTCTTGAGCTTGTCGAGGGCTTCCTCAGCCTCGATGGTCCATGCGAAGCGCTCAGCTTTCTTCAGGAGTTAGTACAGTGGCTGCACTTTTCCCCCAGCCGCGAGATGAAGCGGCTGAGCGCTAGACAACCCATCACTTTTTGTACGCCATTGACATCTCGAATTGGCCCCATCTTGCTGATGGCTGAGACTTTCTTGGGGTTGGCATCGGTGTCACGCTGGGAGACTAAGTACCCTAAAAGCATACCTGGAGGTATGCCAAAGACACATTTTTTGGGATTGAGCTTGATATTGTTGGTGTGCAGGCAGCCAAATGTGATCTCGAGGTCCCAAATCAGGTTGCCCTGCCTCTTTGATGTGACGATGATGTCATCGACGTATGCCTCAACCATCGACCCTATGTGTTCTCCGAAAACACGGAGCACACACCATTGATATGTTGCCCCAGCATTACAAAGTCCGAAGGGCATGGTCACATAACAGTACATACTGGAAGGGGTGATGAAAGAAGTCGCGAGCTGGTCGGACTCCTTCATCTTTATTTGATGGTAGCCAAAATAAGCATCAAGGAAAGAGAGGGTTTCACATCTCGCAGTGGAATCGACAATCTGATCAATGCGTGGTAAAGGAAATGGAACTTTCGGACATGCTTTCTTTAAACTGGTATAATCTACACACATCCTCATTTTCCCATCCTTTTTATTAACTAATATAGGATTGGCTAACCACTCTAGATGATGAACCTCCTTGATGAATCCAGCCGTTAAAAGCTTGTGGACCTCCTCACTAATGATCTTGCGCTTCTCCTCGTCGAAGCGGCGCAGTCGTGGCTTCACTGGTTTGGAACTGGCTCTGATTTCCAAGGAGTGTTTGGCGACTTCCCTCGGTATGCCTGGCATATTCGAGGGACTCTACGCAAACATTTTGGCATTTGCGTAGAGAAAGTTGACAAGCACAGCCTCCTATTTGTGGTCGAGATCGGCGCTGATCGTCAGCGCCTTGCCGTCGGAGTTGTCGGGGTTGAGCGGGACCTTCTTCATGCCTTCTGCTGGCTCAAAGCTACCCGCATGGCGCTTTGGCTCAGGAACCTCAGCGGCGTGGGCCTTGAGCCTTGAAGCGAGCTCATGGTGTTCTCGACCGCCTCCTCGTACTCGACGCACTCGACGTCGCATTTGTAAGCATGCTCGTAAGAGGAGCTGACGGTGATGACCCCCTTGGGTCCGGGCATCTTCAGCTTGAGGTAGGTGTAGTTGGGGATCGCCATGAACTTGGCATACCCTAGGCACTTGATGATGGAGTGATAAGTACCTCGAAAACCCACCACTTTGAAGGTGAGGGTCTCCTTCCTAAAGTTGGCTGCCATGCCGAAACAGACTGGTAGGTCGATTCTTCCTACCGGTAATGCTTTCATCCCAGGCACGACACCATGGAAGCCGCCCACGCTAGGCTGGAGCTGTGCTCTCTCAATACCTAGCAGCCTGAGAGCCTCGAGGTAGATGATATTGAGGCTGCTGCTGCCATCCATCAGTACCTTGGAGAGTTGGGTGTTGACGATGATGGGATCATCGATGAGTGTGTAGATGCCGGGGGCGATGACCCTGCCGGGGTGGTCGTCGTGATCGAAGGCGATGGGGGTGCTCCACCAGTTGAGGTATTGTGACACCGCCATCCTTGCCGTGAAGACTTCCCATCGTTCCCTCTTGCACTGTTGCAAGGTGAGCTATGTCGAGGGCCCGCCGTAGATCATGTAACAATCATGGACGGCGGGGAACCCTTCATCGTCCTTGCTTCCGCCCTTGTCGTCACTATTGTCCTTCCTCTGGTCATCCTTCTTCAGCCCTAAGCTGCTAAAGTACTTCTTCAGCATGCGACAATCCTCAAGTTTGTGGTTGCCCCCTCCCTTGTGGTAAGGCAGGGCTCCTTAAGCATCTTGTCGAAGACCGCCCCCTCCGGGGGGCCTCGAGGCTTCTCGCGCCCAACCGCAGCGATGAAGTCGTCATCGAGGGCCTCGTGCTTGTTCTGTCATGCTTCTTGTTGTTGTTCTTTTCGGGCCCCCTATTGGGACCCTCATCATCGTCAGCTGGTGCCTTACCGTTGTCGCTCTCGTGGCTAAAGAAAGCACCGACTACTTCCTCCCCGGCGACGTAGTTCGCCACTACGTCCATCAGCTCGTTGACAGTCCGCGGACGATTTCGCCCCAACTCTGGCACCAAATCCTTATAGGTAGTGCCTGAGACAAATGCTAGGATGACATCATGGTCGGGGATGTGCGGGAGCTCCGTGCGCTACTTGGAGACACGTCGAGTGTACTCTCAGAGGGATTCTTTGGATTTTTTCTTGCACTTGCTGAAGTTCCACGAATTGCCTGGGAGAATGTAGGTCCCTTTGAAGTTTCCCTTGAAAACTCAGACGAGATCAGCCCAGTCGTAGATTTGGTTGGCCGGTAGTTCCTCAAGCCACCTGCGAGCAGTGTGTTAGAGAGTAAAAGGAGGAGTTGGCGGATGATGGCTCGATCGTCTCCTCGAGCATCTCCCAGCTGGCATGCTAGCCAGAAATCCACCAACCACAGTTCTGGCAATTGTACTTGGTGTTATTGGTCGGAGGTCGGAACGAGCTAGCTAGCGGTGTACTGCAGATCGCTCTACTGAAGACTCGAGGGCCCGGTGGCTCTGGAGCCATCTGGTCCTCGTCGTTGTCATAGCGCCCGCCGTGGTGAGCGCTGTAGCCCTGCTCTTCCATGTTCCCATGCTTGCAGCGTTGATGTTCATTGATGTCATGACGAGCATCATGGAGCTCTCGGTTGTTGATGAGGCACTCTTAGATCGGCACCGTCTTCTTGCCTCTAGGAGGTGGCTCTTGGTGGACCGACCCTTCTCTCTCATTTCGAGCTGGCTCTTTTCAACGTCGAGAAGCTGAGCTCTCAGCTTGCTGGGCTACTACCACGTGGAGCAAACCCTGCACCTCGTCCCATATGCATCATTCCTGAGAGTTTGAGGGTTCGGGCATGTTGTGTAGCAGCATGGTTGCTGCCATGATGTTTCGACCAGCTCAAGGGAAACGGCTAATGAGCTGTTCAGGTTCTTCGTCTCTGACGATCTGTCGGTATACATCTCGAGCGTGACCTCGCGGACCTCTACCATGCGAGTACGGTTGATCTTGCATGAGGGCCCGCTCTAGTTGATTGAGGCGTTCTCGGTCCTCATCGAGTTTAGCCTTCAGCTCACGTAGTTGCGCAAGCTAAACAGCTTTGTCGTTCTGAGGGGGAGGGTCTGCCTGTCCATCGTTCCCAGGTGTCCTGGGGTCTGCTCCTGCTGCCAGAGCTCGAGCAGCGGCCGTGGCGTCGTCCATTTCGTCTGTGGTAGCTAAGGCTCCCTTGATGTTGAAGCACTCTCTCATGGGGTCGTAGCTGTCGGACTCAGAGTCGGGGTCTGGATCGACAGTGTAGAAGCATCCATGCCCCTCCTCCGCCAACAGCTGCCTCAGCATGGTGAGGGTGTAGCACCTGAGCCCCAAGTGTGGATGCCTACGTATCTGTGGAAAGCATGGACGTTCAGCCGGCGGGTGAGCTTCCTACCGCGCCTCCATGTGGCGTGGGAGGGCCAGTGGCCGTTCCACGTACGTGTTGGCATCTAGACATATTTTCTTGGTGAGTGACGTTGCGACATTATCCATGCCGAATGGGAGCGTCCGCCTAGTGGCAAACAAGCCGTGCAGTAGTAGGGCGGATGGCGGCGAAGATGCACGGGGGATGCTATCCCTTGGCGCTGTCGGGTGGTTGCCCCACTGGCTAACTGTCGTTGCTGCTACCTTGGTGCGTAGAGCTATCGGCCCCTCCACTAGGAGGTTTGTCTGCTCTGCGCTGGGCGGCGAACGCGTAGCGGCTGCGGGGCGGTGTCGATGCTGATCACGCCTCCTCTTAGGCGGGGAAGCGTGGTGGTGAGGCCGTCGTGGGGCCTTCGATCGTGCGGGCATGATGCGAGCCCCTCCCAATCCTCTGACTGAGAGCAAGATCATGTCATAGCCAAAGTCGGTCGACATGAACTCGAGGCTCCCAAACTAGATCATCGTGGAGGGTGGGATCGGCGAAACAGGGGTGGCCATCCGGAAAAAGATGGGAAATCATTAGTAACACGCAGGGCCCCAACCTGGCGCGCCAACTGATGGTGTTTTGACCCTAGGGGGTAACACCAACGAGTGAAATTGCGTGCGTGCTCTCCCTTCCGGATGGTTATGCAAGAGTAACACAGGTATTTATCCTGGTTCGGGCATAGAAAGGCTCTACGTCTAGCGGGGGGGGGGAGAATATGTATTATCTTGCACCTAAGTGCTTGTACATGGGTGAATACAAGCGAGTTCAACTGAGGATTAAAGTCCTAGACGGTTGTGGGAGTGTATGGATGATGTTCTACATGCGTTCTGTTATTCTCCCTTTCCGTATCGTCCCTAGCGTCCCCTTTTATAGTTCCAAGGGGAGGCTTGGGTTACAGGGTATAGGTGTTTTGAATGGCCTCAATAGGAGTATGGCGCTGGCCTACTCGAGGCCTCTGTATCGGTGTGGCCTCGAGCTATGTTGTTACACTGTACTTTGGTGATGATGGCGCGTGCATCTTCAGAGCTTATCCCCAATACATTGTCTGGTATTGGCTTGTGTATGCACATGCCTGTACGTCGCGTCAGTCGTCGTATCTAGGGTGGTTGGAGCATTGACTTCTGTCACCTAATCCTTCTCTAGGAAGGAGTGTGTATGTTTGAGGGTCCAAGTGTATCATTGGCTCTCGGCATTTGGGAGCGCTGAGCTTATTGCCTCGAGGGGTCTTTTGATGGGATATTACACCTCTGGCAATATACATGCATGTACCATTTTTGTGTTTTGGGGATAAAGCTGGGGAAACGGTGATTTGACGGGTGCACGTTCCCCGTGACCAAGGGGTAACGCTTTTGTGCTCGAGGCCTGTTGATTCGCTCGATGCCTGTTTTTGTAATCGACGATCACCGGCTATCGAGCCCTTGCTCATTCGCTCGACCGTATTTCTGTATTCAAGGCTGGGGTTGACATTGCACAAGGGATGAGCTTGGGCATCAATGAATTCATGTTTGCACTAGGTCGTCGAGCCTGACTCTCAGGTTGCCTTTGGATCATTTCATTAGGGATGTCCGCTGGAGTACCCCCTATTGATACCCTCGACACGTAGTATCCCCTTTCACCAGGTTCGACCTAGTTCAGGGGAGTCCTACATTTGCGACCATATAAAGCCTCAAAAGGAGCCATCTAGATACTTTCTTGGTAGCTATTGTTGTAAGAGAACTCAACTAAGGTTAGCCATTTCTCTCATGCTCCCTTGGAAGAGATGAAACATGCCCTCAACATGTCCTCCAGAACTTGATTCACACGCTCACTTTGACCGGAGGTTTGAGGATGATAAGCTGAATTGCGAACCAATTTTGTACCAAGGAGTGAATGTAAATGTTCCCAGAAATGAGCAGTGAACTGGGGACCTCTATCTGAAATAATGGTTCGAGGCACTCCGTGCAGTTTAACAATCTAAGAGAAATACAACTCAGCATAGTCGGATGGACGGTATATAGACCGCACTGGAATGAAATGAGCTGACTTGGTTAAGCGATCCACTATCATCCACATGGAATTGTGGCCTTTATGGGTAGGGGGAAGTCCAACAATGAAATCCATGCTGATTTCCTCCCACTTCCAACCTAGAGCTGACAAAGGTTGCAACAGACCTGCAGGTTTAAGGTGAATTGCTTTTATCCTGCAACAAGTGTCACACCTAGCAACATAGGCTACAATTTCTTTCTTCATCTCTGTCCACCAGAAATGAGGCTTCAAGTCTTGATACATCTTGCTACAGCCAGGATGGATGGATAGTTTAGATGAGTGGGCTTCATCTAGTATTTTATTTCAGAGCTCACGGTCCATGCGTACTACAAGTCGGTCATCAAACCACAACACACCCTTCTCATCAACCCTGAAATGCTTGGTGTCTTGCTCTTTCATCTTTCTCTTGATATGGAAGATACTAGGGTCGGTCTTTTGCAGTTCTATGATTTGGCTTCTAAAGTACAACTAACCACGATGTTATGCAAGACTACAGGGTGCAACAAATTGAAGCCTTCTTCAAGGAGAGGTTTAACATGTTGTTTTCAGCTAAGGGCATCTGCTACAACATTGGCTTTGCCTGGATGGTAATGCACTTCAATATTATAATCCTTAATCAACTCCAACCATCTTTGTTGTCTCATGTTCAGCTCAAGCCAGGTAAAGATATACTTGAGGCTCTTATGGTCAGTATAAATATGACATAAGTTACCCAATACATAGTGCCTCTAGAGTTTCAATGCATGCACAACTGCCGCTACCTCCAGATCATGAGTAGGATAGTTGACTTCATGCTTTCTCAGCTGCCGAGAGGCATAGGCAATGAATTAGCCTTCTTGCATAAGCACACAACCTAAACCGGTGCCAGAGGCATCACACAAGACATCAAATGGCTTTTCAATGTCAAGTTGTGATAGAACATGAGCAGTGGTTAGCAAGTGGTGTAGAGCATTGAAAGCGACTTCACACTCCACAGACCACACAAATTTCACTTCTTTTTGTAGCAACTTGGTCATAGGTTTGGTGATTTTAGAGAAGTCTGGAATGAAGTCACGATAATAACCTACTAGACCGAGAAAACTTCGAACCTCGTGCACTGAAGTCAGGGCTCTCCAGTCAGGACCTCTTGCACTTTGGAAGGGTCAACAGAGATTCCATCTTCGGACAAAATATGGCCTAGGAAAGGCACTATCTTCAGGCAAAACTCACATTTGCTGAACTTGGCATAGAGCTAATGTTCTCGCAATTTGGTGAGTACAATCTGAAGGTGCTTCTCATGGTCTTGGGCATTTTCAGAATACACCAATATATCATCGATGAACACCACCACAAAATTATCCAGTTCAGGCATGAACACCGAATTCATCTGGTACATAAAATGAGCGGGTGCATTAGTCAGACCAAAGGACATGACCAAGTACTCATACAGCCCGTACCTAGTAGAGAAAGCCATTTTAGAAACATTTTCAGATCGGATCTTGATTTGATGATACCCAAATCTCAAATCAATCTTCGAAAATACCTTGGCCTTGGCTAACTGGTCAAACAGAATATCAATGCGAGATAGGGGGTACTTATTCTTGATAGTCATGGCATTCAGCGGACGATAGTCTACACACATACGGAAAGACTTATCCTTCCTCCTGACAAAGAGAGCCGGACAACCCCATAGAGAAGAGCTAGGCCGAATAAGACCCTTCTCTAGGAGTTCTTGCAATTGCTTCTTCAAATCTGCTAGTTCATTGGGTGGCATTTGATATGGCCTTGTAGAGATAGGTGCGGTGCCTGGAATTAGATCAATTTTAAACTCTATATCTCTATCCGGAGGTAACCCATGCAGATCCGTTGGAAAAACATCCGGAAACCCACACACTATAGGGATTTCTACCACATTGAGTGGTCTTATAGCATTTGTAGCGTGATGGATGTCGTCATCTCTAGGAAGTTGGACTAAGAAAGCTTCTTTACTATCAGGTTCCCTCAACATGATTACCCTTGTTGAGGTATCTATTAATACACCATGGCCACTCATCCAATTCATCCCCAAAATAACATCTATTCCCAAATCAGGCAAAATTACAAGATCTGCTGAATAGTTACGCCCTTCAATGGCAAGGTGTACATTTCTTACCAATTGGTTAGTAGAAATTTGATTACCAATAGCACTAATGCCAAATTTGCCATTGTCAATATCCACTACACTTTGCCCATGCTTAGATGCAAATGCTTCGTGTGACTGTTGGCCTCCAGAGCAGTTTTCCCGAAGTGGCTTCGTGTGACTGTTGGCCTCCAGAGCAGTTTTCCAATAAACTGACCATAACTTTTTATTAGAAGTCCAAATGATGAAGCGTTTCTTGGGTGTGAAACTATAATCTAAGAGCTTTCCAGCAAAGTATGCCATGCACCATGAAACGTTGTAGATTGGTACAGTTTTACTTGGCAAGTTGTACCAACATTCTGTCACGACAGACTGTTGACCTTCTAAGCAGTCTGTACTAATTCTTGTCTAGAGGCA
>Ga0182004_10001649_pt1 | contig 16659 bp, 16 predicted proteins | sample Sormic07211540_1_FD_120479 | JGI IMG/M metagenome (GOLD analysis project Ga0182004, IMG submission 120479) | Endophyte microbial communities from Sorghum bicolor roots, Mead, Nebraska, USA - 072115-40_1 MetaG | ecosystem: Host-associated > Plants > Roots > Unclassified | place: USA: Nebraska...
AAAAAATATTAATATTTATAGTACATAATTAGTATCATTAGAAAGACATTTAAGTCTAGTTTTTTAACAAATTTATTTAGAAATATAAATATTCCACATATTTTCTACAAATCGAGTCAAACTTGTGGCACGAAAATCTAAAACGACATTCTTTTTGCGACGGAGAGAGTAATTTTTATTATCCGTACTATATACAGTAATTTTGATATAAAAGTTAGCTGAATGAGGTCTTATCTTCTTATTTGTCCAAGGACCCTTAAAACTATAGAGCCGGCCCTGCAGGTCGCATTTGCGGCGGTGGCGCCCGCCCGCGACGCGGGGTGGGGGAACAGATGAATATGCGCGCGGCAGTGACGACGAGATCGTGCGGTGGTGCCGCGGTGGGTGTGGGGGTGCGGCGCGAACAAAGACGCACACGAGGCGCCTGTGAGTGAACGTAATTCTGCGTGGCCCGGAGGCGCGGCGCGGCCCCAGCACAGTGCTCTCCCCATGCCCACCGCTGCCGTCACGGGGCTTCACGAGCTCACTTGCTAGCGTCACCGCTACAGCAAACACGGACGTTTTTTTTAGAAAAAAATGTTGCTACGAGCCGCTCCTCACCTATACTGACACTGTGATTATCCGTAAAGCATGTGGCGCCAGCTGACGCGACGGGCCACGCAGGTTTGGGCGCAGATCAAATCGGCAGCGCTGTGGTCTGGGAATTGGATGCCCCGTTTTTTTTTATATATAAAAATTATCCTAGTGCTACTCTATAGGATAGACAAACGCTATCACAACCACTAGTACCAGCATCATCATCTACCGGCATTGTAGGTTTGAATTTCCAACAGGAGACGCTGGCAACGAGACCAAAAGCAAAAGCAGTTTCTCCTCGACTCGTAGTTGTCACGTTAGCAGTAGGAGGAGTATTTTTTTTCCCCTTCATCACAACAGGAAAGGAAAAGGTTATAGTAAAGCAGATGCAGATGTCTCCTCCAAATTTTTAACGATTGACAAATATCACGTCCGGTCCGGGCAGTATTCCGCCGCCTGCCTTTGCTCTTTGTGCTTGCACTGCGAGACCGACCGTACACCGAGGTCCCCGAGGGAGCGAGAGAGAGCGCGATGAGACACGAGGAAAAGGGCGAAAAGGGAAGCACGGCCACGGCGCCACGGCAGCCCAGCACGCTGCGCGCCTCTACAGGCTACAGGTATTAATAAATGCCTGCAATAATAATAATAATAATAATAATAATAATAATAATAAAAGTGGTGGTGGCGGTGTGGGGCCCTGGGTTTTATCGGTTTGCGATGGATCCGTCCCTTGGTGCACGGCGACGCGACCGTGGGACTGGGAGAGAGAAGAGTGGTACTAGTAGGGCACAGGTGTGTGTGTGTGTGAGAGCCGAGAGCGAGGGGGGCCCAAGGAGCGGAGAGGCAGCAGCCATCATCTGCTCCTCGTGATGCGCGCCGCGCATTGCTGCCGCAGAGCGCTGCCGCTTTCGCCCCACTTGAACTCGTTCCTCCTCTTCGCCTCTTCCCTCATCCCCCACTCACCACTCGCAGCTCCCTCGCCGCCGTTTCCGGGGGGCCAAAAACCCTAGCAAATCCTCGCCCCGCCGCCGCAGCCAGCTTCTCCAGGTGGGAGCAGCGCCGCGCCGCCGACCGAGCGCGGGCCGCACCAGCTCCCGCCGCCGCCGCCCTTCGCGTGCCGCGCCAGCGCCCGCGCCCGCGGCCCCGGGTAAGATCCTCCGCTCGACCCCCCAGTTCCCCTTGCAGACCATCTCATCCTTCTGTTTCTTTTTGTTTTGGTTTTTTTGGGTTTGAGTTGCTGTCTTTGTCCAAAGTCGTAAGCACATCCCCCAGGTTTTGGGGGGTGTTTACTCGTCTGCTTGCGTCGTCTTCTCCCTCAACGCCCAGGGGTTTACGGATCTTGCATCATTTCGCTATTTTGCTAGGAAAAAAGAAGGGGAAAACCCTGCCTCAGCCTCACCTACCGCATCTGTGTTGTTCCTTTTGCTATCTACTTTTATTTTCATTTTATTTTTTAAAAACAAAATCTTAGCTTTGGAGCCGGTAAGAGGAAACGGCCGGACGTTGGACACCAAGATCTACAGGCCTTAAGAGTTTTTAAAAGACTTTTCTCTACCATTTGTGCTAGTTCCGCCTGTTTTTCCTTCATTATTACCTGATTCATTTCATATTTCGTTCTTGTGCAGGACTCCGTGATGCCGGTTCTTGACCCGGGAAAGCGGCTACTCTGTTCGCCGAAGTGGAGGCAGCTGTCGGTCCTGATGCCTTGAAATGCAGCAGCCGTTCTACGGCCGGCCTCCCACCCAGATGAAGGTGCAGCTCGTGGAACAGGAGGGCTCCAAGAGGATGGGCTCTTCCGGGTGCTCGGAGATCGTCGAACTGGTGGACGAGCCGAAGGATGCTCGTCCGGGTGGGCTTACCCACCTGAGGGTGAGGGTGAAGCCAGTGGGGCAGGAGCATGGGGCGCGGTCGTGCTCGGTGGAGGATGATCTTGACCAGCTCATCAGATCGATCAACGTGCGCACGTCGGCGAGGGCTTCTGGGCAGACGAGCACGGATCGGCGGCTTATTGCGCTCGGGAAGTCGCCGGTGTCGAGCTCGGAGATTGTGGAGTCTGTGAGCCTGAAGCAGGCCCTGAGGAAGATGTGCATCTCCCAGGCGTCGGAGATGGCAGCCATGAAGAGGCTTTCGAAGCCGACAGGGGTGTCCACCCCTTCTGATTCTGGGCCAATCAAGAAGCTATATGGCTCTGTTGCAGTTCAAATCAACGAGGAGCAAGATGACAAGAGTAAGGCGGGGAAAGTTTCTATGCTGCCTGAGAAATTGGCAGGAAGTTCAGTGGGTAAGCCAAGTGGAATCGGTAAGGGGCAGAGCAAGAGCTCGGCCAAGAAGAATTTGAGATCAGCATCTCCTACCACTGGCAAGGTTCATAAGACCAGAATCCAAGATGTGATCAGTAACAAGTCATCAGAGGGAGTTGAAGATATTTCTGTAGGAGCAACACTGCCAAAACAGAGGAAGGGAAAATCTGTGAAAACATCTAGCCCCCGGGCTGTTCCAGTAGGTGGCTCACGGCTGGTGAGGCCAATGTTTCGGAATAAAACCTCGACGAAAAAGAAGGTCAAACCTGAACCTGCTATAGTGCCCGCATCACACAAGCATTGTGAGACGAAAGGTCCTAAATCTCACACTAGTAAACAGCAGGAGCCCTTTCAGGATGAACCCAGAACCCCAGCACCGACTAACAAGAAGGCTGCTGTCAGCTCCACCACCGTTGATGGAGCTGATTTTGGCACCAAAGGATGTGTTGGTGTGATCCATGGCTCAAAGGTTGGTGAATTGTCGAGATCAAAGGAGAAGGGCGAATGCTCCCAAAGCTCTAAGAGTAGCATTGGTGATTATAGCACCAGCACAAGTATCAGTGAGGACAGTTATGGCAGCTTCAGTGCTAATGGAAGCAGGCCTCACATGTCAAAGGATGTGAGATGGGGAGCCATTAGGCGCATGGCTATCCAACAAGGGAGCTTGGGATTGAAGAACTTCAAGCTTATCAAACAACTTGGTTGTGGGGACATTGGCACTGTTTATTTGGCTGAGTTAGTGGGCTCAGACTGCATGTTTGCATTGAAGGTTATGGACATTGAGTACCTCATAAGCAGAAAGAAAATGCTCAGAGCACAAACTGAGAGGGAGATACTGCAAATGCTCGACCATCCATTCCTTCCAACTCTTTATTCTCATTTCACGACGGACAACCTTTCTTGTCTGGTAATGGAGTTCTGCCCTGGTGGTGACCTACATGTCCTTAGGCAGAAACAACCTACCAAAACCTTTTCGGAAGCAGCTGCAAGGTATGAACTTATAGTCATGTTATCGATGTGCTATCATTATGCACTAATACACATGTATCTGTCATGATTGAGCTGCTTTACCAAGAACTAAAAACGGTGACTATATAACCTCGCTGTGTTTGGTACCAGATAGATGTTTTTTGTCCTGTGATAGTATATCCCGCTATTGTAATCCTCCTGTGATAGTATATCCCGCTATTGTAATCCAATATTTTACAATTTTTTTATATAGGTTGTATTTTGCTAGTGAGTTATTGTAAATTAAGAGAATTTACATTTTATTTATATGTTTCATTTTAGTACTGAGCTATTGTAACTCGAGAAATCTACATTTTGTAGGTTTTATGTCGCTGAAGTCCTCTTAGCCTTGGAGTATCTCCATATGTTGGGGGTCATATACCGTGATCTGAAGCCAGAGAACATACTTGTTCGTGAAGATGGGCACATCATGCTTTCAGATTTTGATCTGTCTCTGAGGTGCTCAGTGAGCCCAATGCTTGTGAGAACATCATCAGTAGGCAGAGATGAGCCCAGTAGGCCTTCTGGTCCCTGTGCACAAAGCTGCATTGATCCCCTGTGTATCCAGCCATCCTGGAGCAATTCGTCCTGCTTCACGCCCCGTTTGGTTTCGTCTACACCATCAAGGACACGGAGGCCTAGAGCTGAGCCCCTGAAGAAACCATCACTTCCACAGCTCGTTGTTGAGCCCACGGAAGCAAGATCAAATTCATTTGTTGGGACCCATGAATATCTTGCCCCAGAGATCATTCGAGGAGATGGCCATGGTAGCTCGGTGGATTGGTGGACTCTTGGAATCTTCCTTTACGAATTACTCTACGGTAAGACACCATTCAAGGGACCTGGCAATGAGGAAACACTCTCAAATGTGATCTCACAGGGCTTGAAGTTCCCTGACAACCCAGCTGTAAGCTTCCACGCACGAGATCTTATCAGAGGGCTGCTTGTGAAAGAGCCAGAGTGCCGGCTCGGCTCGTCGAGAGGAGCCGCTGAGATTAAACGGCATCCCTTCTTCGAAGGCCTAAACTGGGCCTTGATCCGGTGGACTGCGCCACCAGAGACCCCGAAGAACATTGATACTGCAGCAGCACTCGCGACACGCAAGAAAAAGGAAGGCAAATGTCTGGAATTCCGGCTGAATGGCGACGACATCGAGTTCGAGCTCTTTTAGTTGTAGCTGTAGTGGTATCACTGCTGTAGTCCCAAGGATATATCAGTATCATGATAAGCTAGCAAGAGTAGTCTTAGTCCCTCTTCCCTGCAGTTTTCTGTTGAAAGTTAGTTGTTTCGGATGTTGGGAAGTGAGGTAAGGTTGGCTGTTCAGCCTGTAACTTTATGCCTTGTTAATACCATCAAATATTAGAAGACACGGTTGGGAAATTCCTGGGTATGTGCTAGATGCAACTAGTAGAAATGTAGAATGTGTTGCTGCATGAACAGTTTCTGCCTCGCTTACTTGAACTTGTTAACGCTCGGAAATGGTGACTCCAAGTCGAAGTGAGGCCTGTAAATTAATTCTGTGTTAATAACGTAGGAGTACTATTGCACGGATTCGGCAGTTATGTGCATTTCCTGCCACCTTGTGTACACTACGGGCATTCTTTAGTGATGAACAGGTGTGTCCTGGTTATGGTCGCAATGTACCTTTTGTGTGAATCTAATGCTTTGATGGCGTCGGTTCACCCGCTTTGACTATGTGATCTTTTCATTACTACAGTGAACACCGAAGCCATCATCGAACGGAGGGAGTAGAAGGCCGAGGCAAGATTTTCTAGGGCCAGCCCCCAGCCAAATGTTGGCCAAGAACCAAATGGCAGCCAAATTACTAAGGCAGACCAAAATTTGTCATGGTCAGCTTTGGCCTGTAACCAAACGTGTCCTTGGTTTCCAAGCCGTTTCCCCACGAAGCATGAAACCAAAACCGATGGGCTTTTACACTATTAAGATAAAGGTATGGGTCAATTTATCTACCCGTGAGTTTGTTTAGTGAGTACAAAGATAGATCCAATGGGTTTATAGACATGAGTGTGGAGCGTTAATACCCAAACCTTCCATAGATTTTTTTTAAACCTAATCGTCGTAGTAGAGCAAACTATATCTGTCCACAATAACCTTATTCTCCTTTCCATCTTGGCACATATTTTACTCACTTGGTATATAGCCATAGAAAAATAATTGGAGAATATTATTATTTAGTTGTTTCAGAAATAAAAACTAAAAACTAAAAAAAAGAACAAATAATAAATGAACGTGACGACCTTAATGCTTTTTGTATTTCTCAGGTACGCTTACAGGCCAACCACGTATACCCTTCTCTTGTCCGAAATTCTGCAAATAAGTCGCACCCTGCACAACAGCTAGTTGGCTAAAACCCAGAGGGTTTGCGCTCGTTGCCATCTCTAATGGTGAGAAGAAGAAAAGTGCTCCATCGCCTAAGACATCGCACAGCTTTATCCAATGTAAGACATCATCATATATACACCACATATCAGCATATCACTGAGCTGCATAAATCAATTTCTCATGCATGTATTTTTTTTGAGATACCAAATACCAGTACCACTGAGAAATTTGCATTCTTGCATGCTGAAAAATGAGCAAAGTTGTACTAGAATGTGTAATTCAGGAGGGGTCACAATCACTTTGACCTGCTAAGTTAGATCCTACTGTCGACTGACAAACTACTCCATCACAAGGCTGCTGAGCTACACAACAACAGTTTCCATTTACACCGGTTCCTTGGAAGCAGATTAGCGTGCGCCATCGTCGTGATCGTTGTCATTGTCACCTTCATAGTACTCATCATCACGGTGAATCTGCTTGTCTTGGGTATGCTCTGGAGGATAACACGTTACAAAGTTATGTAGACACAATGATGATGAACAAGGACAGAGTTATGCATAAGACAATGTAACTATGTGAATGGCTGCTAGAGACTAAAATAAAAGGGCAAATCGAGAGAGCATTTGCCATGCACGTGAATCTAGACGACTCTTGACCCCTAGACAAATCATTAAATTGTTTAAATAAACAATACAGAGCATGCCAAAAATCTTTCACTTACGGTCAACGCGTTCATCAGGATCCAATTCATCTTCGTCAAAATCTGGGATATAAAAATCTGGAGGAACCTGCAAATGATTTATTTATGACCCCTCCAGAATAAATGCCTTGATTGAAGAAAAAGAAAATCTGAAAAAGCATATTTAATTGTTCTGATACTGCCCATGTTTTTATACATAACCATTTTCACTTGGGAGGTTTCATCATGCAAGTGCCAATGTATATATTCAACAACCGAGCAGAGAAAGCCTAACCTCTTGCATTTGAACACCAGGAGCATGCTGTATGGACCGCAAACTCTCCATCACTTGCACTTTGATTGAACTGAGATAGGTCTTACTGTTCAAATTGTCCTGCTCCAATTGAACAATAGGTAAGTCATAAATCATTGTCAATCTGCATGAAAGTTTCAGGCTTCTAGTAACACTAAATTGATTAACAAATTTTGTTTTTGAGGCAATGATTAACAATTTGTAGTTGAGCCACAGTTCAATATTTCAAATGCGACTTAATATAAAGATCAGGTATAGGGTTAATAAAGGCCAACAGGGAGATGTTTCTTTACCATGTTCAAATTTGGAACTTTCAGTGTATAATCTGGAGCAAAGTACTCGATGTATTCATTGTTTGGAATCTCTGCACAGAAAATGCCAAAGTAAAACTCTCTAGCATAGAAAACTATACAAAGAACTATCAGAAAATTTCAACACCATATGACGATAGGAACAGAAGGAACATGAGAAATTTTATAAGTAGCAACGATATCTAGGCTACTAGCTGCTTCACCCAAAAACAAGAGGACAAAGAAAGATAAGGCCTTGTTTAGTTGCAAAAAAATTTGCAAAATAAACACTATAGCACTTTCGTTTGTATTTGACAAACATTGTCTAATCATGGACTAAATAGACTCAAAAGATTTGTCTCGTAAATTACAGGTAAATGCAATTACTTATTTTTTTAATCTATATTTAATGCTCCATGTATGTGTCGCAAGATTCGATGTGACTGGGAATATGACAAATTTTGCAAAATTTCTCATGAACTAAACAAGGCCTAAGAAGCTGAAAATGAATAAATGATATACCATTTGGGAGTTCTGTGTCTAAAAGGACCCCAGTTTCAACAGCCCAACATCTTGCTACATTCTCCTTGGTGTATCCACCACCTCCAGTTACCTGAATGATTGGGAAAATACAATTATAGCCTATTAAAGCCAGATTGAGAGAAATACCACATAATAGTAACATCCCTTACCAGAAGAGGAATGTTGAATTTCTTGACAAACTTTACACATTCAGCATGGCCTGTTCATGAAAACAGATAAGGCATGTAAGCAGTTAAGCACTAATAGACAATTGAAGTAGGCTTAGCCTAAGGAAGCTAGGTGAATAGCCCAAAGGAATTCTAAAACTCCATTGATGGACATGAGCCCCCCTGTTCCCCCCCCCAACGGAAAAAAGGAAAAACACTGTAGCAACAAGACTGGAAAGCTAATTAGATATACACATGAGTCTTGCCGATTCTCTCTCTGTGTGTGTGTGTGTGTGTGTGTGTTAGAAACTGTAGAACCTTCAATGGAGAGGTTGAAGCAGCCTAGACGGTCCCTCGCCAATGAATCAGCCCCACATTGCAGAACAATAGCACCAGGCAGATATGTCTCAATAACTTTGGCAATAATCTGCATGATAACTCAGTTAACATAACAGGACTATGAAAATGACAAAATAACAAGAAAGGGATGCAGTGCAGGGTTACTGTTTTAAAAAGTCGAGTAAAGCTAGAGTCATCTATCCCATCTTTAAGTGGAATGTTGATGGCATAATATTTTCCTTCCCTTTCTCCTATATCCTTCAATAGCAGCAAGGTAAATCAGCATGAATCCATTGAAACAACATCTATAATTCTATATAACAATATAAAGGTCTCATCATTCCTCGGTCCCGGCACCATCCGTAAAAGATCCGGGTGCCGCGACCGAGGAAGATGCGGCAGCCCCATGTCCCTTCGTCCTCGAAACCTGGTGGAACAGAGCCAGGCCAGGTGGTGCACGTGGAGAGGTGGAGCGGGGCGCCAACACAGAAACCGCAGGCGTGGATGCTGACTGTGGCAGATCCGAGGATCCGGGAGCAGGCTGCAGGCGGTGCAGGCAATAAAGGCGGATCATCACCAGGAGCCACGCCTGTCCCCGCCAAAAAGAGAAACTGCCTGTAGGAGCAGTGTCATATGATGCCAAATTTTCTCCAGATTTTCAGGGAACCATTACCAAATAGATCAAAAGAATTGTCGTTCCCAAAGTTGGAGGAATGATTAAGCAAAGTGAGTGGAAGGAGAAGTATTTCAGATCTGAGACGGGCTCCGGCATTAGGATGAAGTTGAGCAAAGGGTTAAACGTTCTCATCAAACACGTCACGAGAGATATAAACGCGACCTTCAGCGACATACCGACACTTGAATCCTTTGTGCATCTTGCTATAGCCTAAAAACACGCATTGTTTGGAATGGAATTGAAGCTTGCGGGAATTGTAGGGCCGGAGGTTAGGCCAACATGCACAACCAGAGGTACGGAGAGTCGAGTAGTCTGGCGTTTTGATGAAACAGTCGCTCTAGAGGGGTTTGGCCATGGATGACTTTGCTGGGAGGCGGTTTATGAGATAAGTAGCGGTGATGAAGGCTTCATCCTAAAATTTAAGGGGCATGGAGGCATGAGCATGTAGCGACAAGCCCACTTCAACAATATGGCGATGTTTGCATTTAACCGAGCCATTTTGTTGATGAGCATAGGGACATGAAACATGGTGAGAGACCCCAATGCGTTGAAAGAAAGCATTCAACTTTTAATATTCCCCTCCCCAAACGGTTTGAATAGGTAGATTTTTCTTATCAAACTGACGTTGAACCATGTTTTGAAACTCATAGAATTTTTGGAAAACCTCATATTTGTAGCGCAGTAAATAGATCCATGTGAATTTGCTAAAATCATCAATGAAGCTAACATAAAAATTGTCCTTGCCAACAGAGGTGGCGTTGGACCCCATACATCAGAAAAAAAAAACAAATTCTAGAGGACTAGATGAAATGCTTGTTGATTTCGGATAGGGCAGCTGGTGATTCTTGCCTTTCTAACAAGCATCACACACAATATCTTTATTCAACTCAGAAACAAAAGAAATGTGATTTTTGCTAAGACCTACTGAACTATTGCAAACGACGAGTGACCAAGCTGGCTATGCCACCTAGACGAGGAAGACTTGATGTCACTATATGTCACTTTATTTGGAGGAGACCTAGACTTCAACGGATAGATGCCTCCTTTGCAGTTCCCTCTAAGAATAGTTCTCTTCATTTCCTAGTACAACACAACATAATTTGGATGATATTCAATAAAGGCATGATTATCACATGTAAGACGATGAACAGAGGCAAAGCTTTTTGCTAGCTTCAAGAACATAGAGGACATTGTTTAGAACAAGATTTTGTTTTGGGATACGAACAAAACTTTGACCAATTTGGTTGATTCTCATACCTACGCCACTTGATCGCTGCCATGGTACTTGTCTCTCATGGTGAGCTTCTCTAGTTCATTGGTGATGTGATTGGTAGCACCAGTATCGGTGTACCAATTGGTGTCGGTGCCGTAGGAGGTGGTGGCGGCCGACACAAATCGCTGCTCTGGAGGTCCAGTGAAGGATGCTTCGAAACACTTGTAGCAGCACAACATGGTGTGGCCCTCTTTGCCGCAAAGCTACCAAGTGGGGTGATCAGCATTGGAGGAGTTCTGTTGAGGACGACCGCCATTGCCCCCACGACCACCACGGGTAAAAATGTCAATGGGGGCCCGCGACCCGCGACCCGATGAATATTTACTCCATTAGGGTACCAATATGGAGTGAAACCAGTATCCATGGGTACATAAACGAAGCAAACCCTTCACCCATTGGGTACGCGGGTATGAGGACGTTCTAGTAATCCTCATACCCATTTACCCATGGGTGAAAAATACCCGGCCCAAAACTAAAGAAGCCCACCAGCCACCAGTCCACCGGCAGCCCATACACTGAAACCCTATGTAATGCTAGCAAAGTACTACTCTCTACTACGTGATTTGTATGGATCATGAACTATTATGGTGCTGTGACTAGTGGTTGCAGCTGAAATTATTATGTTGCTATTTGCTAGGTATATGGTGAGGTGACTATGTGACGATGCTTGTGAATGGCTATGTGACGATGCTTGTGAATTGCTACTACGTGACTAGTGCTTGTGAATTGCTACTACGTGACTAGTGCTTGTGAATTGCTGATGTTTGGCAGGTATGGGTGACCCGCCAGGTCTAATTTACCCACCCGGGTATGGGTCTGGAAAATTCCCCCACCCATGACTGTATATGGGGATACCCGTGGTGTCATATTGTTATCACGGGGATGAGTCTGGGGAGTTCATACCCGATGGGGATTTACCCATTGCCAACTCTAACCACGGGTGGCTGAACACCTGGAGCCGCCATGCAGCAGATCCATCCGCTACTCCCAACTCACCAATTTGGTGGAGTTCGCCCAAGGACAACGGCTCCACGCGCGCTGCCATGGCAGAGACTACAGGGTTGAAATCTATGTCGAGGCCAGTGAGGATGTAGGAGGCGATCTCTTCTTGCTCCAGTTTATTGCCTGTAGACGCCATGTCATCCACAAGGGATTTCATCTTGCTGAAAAACTCAGCGATAGAAGAGCCTTTCTGCGCAGTGGCTAGAGCTATGCGTGTGTTGATGACACGGCCACGAGATTGGGATGTTGTCATATCTTGGATGGCCTTCCACACATCGACGACAGTGGTACAGGTAGCGACCTGCACCAAGATCTCCCTGGAGATGGAGAGCACGTAGTTGAGGATCAACTGATCCTTGGCAACCCAAGTGTCATAGTCTGGGTTGGGGATAAGATCCGTCGGCTTATCAACAGACTTCGAGACCTCCTTCAGTTGAACCGGCACGTCAACATTGAGGAAATGCACGTCCTAGGCACCACGGAGGGCAGATATCACCTACGCCTTCCACAGCAAGTTGTTCTTCATGAGCTTCTCGGTGACTGGGCAGCCGATTGAGAGAGAAGCACTAGGAACAAAAGAAGCCATGAACGAGGTTATGAACGAACCTAGCTCTAAGTACCATGTGAAAATGATCGTAACGTGATGCCTTCTCAGGCTCACGGCTTCGTGTTATATAGGCTAGAAAAGGCCCCTAGCGTGGCAGCACATCTTGGAGTACAAGACAAGAAAGATTTACATGGAAAGGAAGATATCAATCAATCAATCAACTTATAAGTTACTCAATCCATCCCAAATTGTAAGTCGTTTGACTTTTTTAATATCAAGTTTGACCACTCGTCTTATTCAAAGTTTTGTACAAAATATCACTTTTTTTTGTCGTGTATTGGTTTATTAATAAAAGTTCTTCAAGAATGACCTAAATTTGACTATATTTGTACAAATTTTTTGAATAATACGAGTGGTCAAACTTGGGGTAAAAAAGTCAAACGTTTTACAATTTGGGATGGAGTATAATACAAGGAAACAACAAATATGGACTTGTATCTACATTGTCTCCTTGTATTGTAGGTCGATTGATTGATCACATATTTTGTTCCCTTGTAAGTCTTTCTTGACTTGTACACTACGTTGTATGTGCCACGCTAGGAGCTTTTCTAGCCTATATAACACAGAGCCGTGCGACTGAGAGGGCATCACGTTACAACCATTTTCACATGGTAGTCAGAGCTAGGTTTCTCCACAATCTCGTCCATGGCTTCTTCCGATACTGGTGTTGCGCTCTCAATCGGGTGTCCTGGCACCGAGAAGCTTGCGAAGAACTACCTGCTGTGGAAGGAGCGGGTCATGTCAGCCTTGCGTGGTGCACAAATCGTGCATTACCTCAACCCCGACGCACCAGTGTCGGCGAAGGAGATTCCCAAGTCAGCTGACAAGCAAATCGACTTGGTTTTGAACCCAGAGTATGAGGCCTAGGTTGCAAAGGATCAAACGATTCTCAATTACCTGCTTTCATCTATTTCCACAGAACTCTTGGTGCGTGTGGCCACATGTTCCACCGCCGCCGAAGTGTGGAAGGTCAACCAAGACATGCCAGCGGCCTAATTTCATGGGCGCGTCATCCACACGCGCATGGCGTTGGTCACCGACCAGAAGGGCTCCTCCACCATCACCGAGTTCTCCAGTCGCATGAAATCTCTTGCAAATGACATGACAACTACAGGAAAGAAGTTGGAGGACAAAGAAACCGCCTCCTACATCCTCGTCGGCCTCCACATGGACTTCAACCCTGCCGTCTCCACCATGGCAGTGTGTGAGCCACTGACCTTGGGGGAACTCGACACCCAACTCGTTTGTTGGGAGCAGCGAATGGATCTGCTGCACGGTGGCAGCTCATCAGCAAATTCAGCCGTTCGCGGCGGCCATGGAGGCAACACCCGTGGTAGCAATGTTGGCCATGTCATGGCAGCGGCCGCAGCAACGGAGGTCGTCATCAGCCCAACCAAAATGTCAATGCCGACCGCCTCACCTGTCAGTTGTGCGACAAGGAGGGCCACACGGTTCTATGCTGCTTCAAGCGCTTCGACGCGTCCTTCACCCTCGACATTGACAACGACTACCTCTTATGACATCGACACAAATTGGTACACCGGTACTGATGCTACCGATCACTTCATCAGCAAGTCGGACAAACTCATCGTGAGGGACAAGTATCATGGAACCAATTAGGTGCACACCGCCAATGTTGCCGGTATGAGAATCGACCGAATTGGCCAAAGTTTTGTTCGTACCCCAAATCGAGATCTTGTCCTCTATCTTTATGTACCGAAGCTAGCAAAAATTGCCTCTATCCATCAACTAACTTCTGACAATCATGGATTCAAGGAATTTCATCCAAATTATTTTTTGATTAAGCATGAGGCAACGAAGAAAATTCTTCTTAGAGGAAACTACGAAGGTGGTCTCTACCCGTTGAAGTCTAGGTCTTCCATGAATGAAGTGACATGTGGTGCCATCAAGTCCTCCTTGGCTAGATGACACAACCGTCTTGATCATCCCTATAGTAGTTAAGCAGGTCCTTAGCACAAACAATATTCCCTTTGTTTCATAGTCAAATAAAGATGTAGTTTGTGATGCTTGTCAGAAAGGCAAGAGTCATCAGCTTCCTATTCTAAGTCAACAAGTGTTTCATCTAGTCCCCTTGAACTTGTGTTCTCTGATGTATGGGGACCCGCTCCCACCTCTGTTAGCAAGAACAATTTTTATGTTAGCTTCATTGATGATTTTAGTAAGTTTACTTGGATTTACTTGTTGCGCCACAAATCTGAAGTTTTCCAAAAAATTCATGAATTCCAAAGCATGGTTGAAAGGCAATTTGATAAAAAGATTTTAGCCATGCAAACTAATTGGGGAGGTAAATACCAAAAGTTGAATGCTTTCTTTCAACGAATTGGCATCTCTCATCATGTTTCTTGCCCCTATGCTCATCAACAGAATGTGCTTAACGCAAACACCACCATATTGTTGAAGTTGGGTTATCCTTGCTTGCTCACGCTTCTATGCCGTTAAAATTCTAGGATGAAGCTTTATCACTGCTACCTATTTGATTAATCGCCTCCCTAGCAAGGATATCCACGGCCAGACTCCCTTACAACGCCTCTTTCATCAACCACCAGATTACTTGACCCTTCATACGTTTGGTTGCGTTTGTTGGCCAAACCTCCGCCCTATAATTCCAGGAAACTCCGGGATCTAGAGAAGGATTTTGCCATTAAGGATCTCAAGATCTTCATTACTTTCTGGAAATTCAGGTTCAACAAAAAAAGGGTGAGCTGTTGCTGACACAGGACTGATATCTTGCCGAGAGTTGATATGCAGCTTTGCAAACTGGTGTCTACACCTCTTAGCACCACAAAAAAAAATATCACTCAAAAAAACTATCACTCACTGATGGAACTAAGATGGGGACAGAAGATTCTACCAAGTATAGAAGTATTGTGGGGGCTCTTCAGTAGATAGGTTTCAGGCTCTGTTAGTTTCCTGGGGAAGCGGGGATTGAAGCCGCGCAGCAGGTTGGGGACGAGCTGCGAGTCAACGACGGTGTGGTCGATGTCACGCAGGGCATCGGCAGTGGCCTTAATCTTCTGGCAGTAGTCATCAATGGAGAGATTGCACTGAGTCATCGAGTGGAACTCATGACTTAGGAAGACAGCGCAGGAGGCCTTGTTCGCCTGGAAGAGGCCCGCGATCGCTGTCCACAGCGTATCACTTATAAAATTTAACGCGTATATAGGCAGAATGTCATAGGTTTTGGCTTATAGATGCATCAACCAACCAATGGTGATCCTTGCCATACAAGGAGGCACACGGGCTCTAGGCCCATTGCAGCACAAGACCATGTAGCCCAAAGGGCCATAATAGTTACCTGTCTAACATAAAGGTCTAGTGTAGTCCCCATGCCTGCATTTGCGACAATGACAGAAAGCTAATAGAAACTAAATGGAGGTGAAATACATAAATTATTCATGACGGTTGTGAGTTGAACCTTACCTTAATATCACCCGTTCCAGGAAAGAACAGATCACCATATTTGTGGAAGCTCACAGTCATTACCCTGCAAAACATTAAAGAGAAAAAGTTAAGAAATCTGAAGCACCTTGAAGACACTCAATAATTAACACGCTACAGTGAGGCAAACCAATGAACAACAAAAAAATGATGAAGCCATGGACTAGATTGAAAATTCATCAAGACAAGTAGACAGCAACAATAACAAAAAAGATAGCTATAGGAATTACAGTAAATAATCTTTTAGTGGAAAAGCATGAACCTGTCAGTGAAATAAAAGGCTTCTTCAACTCCATCTCCATGATGGACATCAATGTCAATATAAAGAACCCTGGCATGGTACTTCAGAAGCTCCAGAATTCCTAATACTAGATCATTAATGTAACAGAAGCCTGACGCCTCACACTTTTTGGCATGATGCAGCCCACCAGCCCAATTAATGGCGATGTCACATGTTTTATGATTTAATCTGCGAGCAGCATCTAAAAAGAATATAAAGAACAGCTTAGAGAGTTCGTAAAACTGAAAGAAGCCTCAGACCCTCAGTCATTTTAACAATACCTAAAGTTCCTCCAGTATAGATTTGGCAGAACTCAAACAAATTATCAAAGACCGGACAGTCTTCTCCAAGATTGTCTGAGAACAGAGAAAAAACAAACCCAGATAAATTAAGTCAGAAAACCAAAAAAGGCTGTGGCTACAATCGATAGAGATTTTAATTGGTGTCAGATAGGCAGATTATGGAAGATATAAACCAGATTGTTTTCATTTAATTGGAAATAGCTAACCTTACATTTCTTGTATGCAACAATTGGCTAAATAAAATATATACAGTGATAATCTCTTCTTTCTATTCTTTTAACAACTATATACATGAAGACCTAAGCAAAATATAAGTGTAGCAACACCTTAGATCTAATTAACAAGTGTTAGAATATTGTGCTACTAATCCCTTTGGATATTGTACTAGTCTTTTACTGCTATTTAGTTAGCTGTACGCCACCCTATGTGGCTATGTGAACAGGCCCCTTGGGCCTCTATATATTGTAACCCCTTGTGTAAACATCTCTCAATCAATCTAAGCCTGTTCGGCTATTCTCTAATA
>Ga0182004_10001650_pt1 | contig 16654 bp, 14 predicted proteins | sample Sormic07211540_1_FD_120479 | JGI IMG/M metagenome (GOLD analysis project Ga0182004, IMG submission 120479) | Endophyte microbial communities from Sorghum bicolor roots, Mead, Nebraska, USA - 072115-40_1 MetaG | ecosystem: Host-associated > Plants > Roots > Unclassified | place: USA: Nebraska...
CGCTATGTAATAAACACTGCAATGGTACATTTGAGATTTGTCTACTTATGTGTGCGACTATTCCTGGAGCACATATGAGTCTTTTATGCATCCTATTTTGTTCTTAAAATATGGGTGTGACAATTTGTAACAGTAATAAGCCGGAAGAAGTGGCAATAACAATCAAGTTAGCGGCCCTTTTTTTTCACTTCACAGCAACTAATTCTTCCTTTTCGATGGCGTCGTCAGAGTGGAGTGGGTGCACGTCTGCGCTCATGCGCGCTGCTATAAATAAAAACTCGTGGAGAAGCGACGACGACCTGACAACAATGGCGGCGTCTCAGTCTCTGACGCCCTGTCTCTGCACGGGGAATGCCCATGCGCCGTGGTGCCGATTCGTCCGGGCACTGCTCGTGGCCACGGCGGCGGCGCTGGTGGTCGTCGTCGTCCATGCAGACGAAGCTACGACGACGACGGCAGCAGCTGGTGGCTTCGCCGCCGCTACGAACGACCACCAGCGGCCGAAGATCCCGGCCATCTTCGTGTTCGGCGACTCCATCGTCGACCCCGGCAACACCAACAACCGGTTGACGGAGGCGAGGGCCAACTTCCCTCCGTACGGGCAGGACTTCCCCGGAGGCGTCGCCACCGGGAGGTTCTCCAATGGCTTGGTCCCTGGGGACCTCTTAGGTACGTGCGTAGGGTAGTCGCCTATCCTATATGTTGCCGACTGTATCTCTATGTGGAGTGTGTCTTTTCCGGTTTTCAAAATAATTATAACATCAAAGTACGGCTTATTTATTGTGGTTCTGCAGGTTTTGTTTGAATATGTAGGTATTTTTTTGTTCGCTGGTCTAAAAAACTATGGCTGAAAATATTATTCACTGATTTATTGTATGAGAAAAACACGGTTGACTAGAAGAAAAAATACGGCTTATAAGACAAACAAACGGGCTCGAAACATCCCTTTCAAATTACAGTCATCATTCACTATGACTTCTGTCCCGAGTCAAAATTAACTAGACTTTTACTGTGTTCTGTTTTTTTAAAGAATACGCCAATTGCCTACATATTCAAACAAAAGCTCTATCAAGATGTTTTTTTACGAACAATTGAATGGAACTAATTTTATGTTCTACATGTTTGTGCATATTCCTTTTATAGAAATCTGGTCCCAGTTAAAAAGGTTTGACTACAAAGTGAAAGTAAAACTATGACTAGAAATGGATGCACGATTATGTTTTCATAACTATTTATGTTTTTATAACTATTGCTGAAGTATTGTAGGAAGAAATTTGATTAGACATGTCTGATGCCATAGGTACAGAGCATGCATATATGCACTTATATAGGGTGTGTATGTGTGCATGAGCAACTTAATAAACTGCAAATAAAGAACCAAATATTATATTACTTGGAGGGATCAACATATAACAGACTTGGCGCGGCTACCATACATATACTAAAAATATAAGGTATCTTAAAAATTCTAGTACATATTATATGGAAAAAAAGCAAATGATGCATGTAACCTTCCTTCAATCATCGAGAATATTATGTATGTTGTTTGATTCAGCTTCTGAAAAGTACTTTTACTGCCAAAAGGTAGAACGACAACCAAACGGGCCGCATGGAACCTGAAGTTGCTTTACAAGCTGAAACAAAGTGGATCTAGAAATCCGTTTTCAAAGTTCGTGGACCGCATCCGCATCCCATGATAGGTTTAGAGGCCGCTGATGCATCTAGTATCTCAGTTTTAAACTAGAATGCTCGAACACATGAGTGACATATGAAGAAAATTGGAGAGGTCTTTGTTCTTTAATAGTGCTATAATCATCACCAGTACTACTGCAACGTTGGGTGAAACATCGTAACTTCTTTCTCATAGTGCAATTATCTCTGAACAGCTTCCAAGTTGGGTATTAAGGAGCTGCTGCCTCCTTTCCTTAGTCCTGATCTAGAACTAAAGGACCTACTCACAGGTGTGGCGTTTGCTTGTGGAGGCAGTGGCTATGATCCGCTCACATCCACGCTTGCGGTAATTATATATGTGTATATATATTTTTCAAACCAAGAAGCTATATATCTCAATGCTGAAGTTTCTTTATTATTGTTTCCGTCAATAAAATTGTTATGTAAGCTGAGACATGCAAATTAATGCAGACAACCTTGTCGAGTACCGATCAACTTAAACTATTTCACGACTACAAGCAGAAGCTAACAGCTTTGGTTGGAGAGAAGGAAATGACACGAGTTATCTCACAAGGTGTCTTCTTTACATTAATGGGGGCAAATGACATTATAAACAATTATTTTCTTCTCCCTTTGAGACGCCACCAATATGATCTTCCTTCATACGTGGACTTTCTTGTCTCTTCGGCGATTAACTTCACAAAGGTAATTATTGCTAATTCTAATCTTTCCGGTCATTTCTCTATATCTTGTATCATATTTTTATTCACAAAAGTCTTGCCTCATTTGTCGTAGATTCTCTACAGAAATTTAGATATTTATTTTTGTTGCTCCCTAAATTATGCAAATATATTTTCTATCATTTGTTAAGATGTTGAGGAAGATTTCAACTAAAGCAAACAAGTGTATTTTTTTTCTAAAGTTAAATGCACTAGACATTTATCAACTTGGGTGGTGGTTTTAGTTAGGCCTATCAACTGATTTTGGGGTCCATCAATAAACCTTTTAAGTTATGTCACCTAGGTTATACTAATGTTGATGTGGCATACTAATCCTGATGAATTTGGCCATCCCTACTCTAGGGATATTATGTGACCATGGCACACCCTTGATATGATGTCAATGTCACACTCGCCGGTCACATGCCTTTCAAATTGTGCTACCACTATGAGCTCCTAGATGCAACAAGCACCATGCTAGCATCACACGGGCATGCATGGTCATCACCCTCTCCTTGTCGTCTTCTCCCTCTTGTCGGCTTCAAGCATGGCAACGCCCTGGTGACACATTACATTGAGAGAGTGGACTAAGCATCAAACTCTAAGCGGTCTAGCTACTTCTTCCTCTCCTCACTCACATCTTTACTCTCTTCATCATTTTCTCCCCTCGCTTCTTTCTCTCGAATCTTCCTTTTAGTTGTAATGAAGACAAGTCAATAGGGGGATAGAGCCCCCATGACCCCCTAAGATCCACCACTGCATCATCATTGTTTAGGTCCTCTTGGAGTCTATTCATCTCTCATCTTTATATCACAAAGGTTCTTAAGTAGTGGGCGGTGACTCCGATGGGTCAGCTCGCAACCTATCTGGTGAAATGCCATGTCATCAATAGAAGCCCATATGCTGGAGGTATGGACATGTACCTAGGTCGCACAACTAACTGGAACCCTTACACAAACTAATAGAGCTTTGAGACATTTAACTCTTCTCAATGATTGTTTTATAGTAATAGATGTGACATCGTATTGTTTTCTCCTTGCATGGTGAAATTTTCCCTGTGTAGTAAAGGGTTGTTTAGTTACTGATTTAACTAGTTTACTTGGGCCAGGCATCACCATATATCCCTAAGGTCTCTATAGAAATCAAAAGCCCTATGATGCTGCTTGGTTGACAAGACAACCTTGCACTTTAGAGCCTTGTATAGTACTAGAAAGACATCATGTTTTAATGCTCTCTTCTTTTGTAGACTCTAAATGATATGGGAGCTAAGAGGATTGGATTTGTTGGTGTCCCACCATTGGGATGTTGTCCTTCACAAATAACACTAGGAGAAAGCACGTCACGTCAATGCGAACTATTAAGGAATCAAGCATCACAGTTATATAATTCTAGAATTTCAAAGGAAATAAAGAGATTGAATGCAGAACAAAGTGCTTCTAGATCAAAGATTGTTTATTTTGACATATACTACAACTTGCTTGATCTTATTCAGAATCCAGCTTCATACGGTAAGTCTTACATTTTATTCGCTGCTACAACCCAATAATATTGATTGATGTTGTAAGCTTACTAACCAACCTTCATATCATCATAGACCACATTTAGCTGTAAGATATGAAAAACTAATCTAATTATATACAAGTATCGGTATTTTGTACATCTTCTTTCTCAAGAGCTTTTATTTATTGTTAGGATAAGCACACTGGCACAGTTTGCTAGTGACAACAGAAGCACTAATTTCACCACAATTTGAAATTTGCCCAAGGTCATTAGCTATTCATGAAAGAAAACATATGCATCACACATATAAATGGAAGAATGGCAACTCTCACAACTGATTCCAACCAATTATGATCACATCAACTTCAGTTGCAATTGGTTGCAATTCATCACAATCAACACTAACAACAATCACAACCACTTGCAGCTAGTCGTCACTCCAATAGCAGTTGCAACTAGTTGCAGCCACACTTCATCACAACAACAAAATGCTAGATATAACATGGAAACCCCCAAATCAAGGTAAGAACCATAGGACCATGCTAGCCAAATCATCTTCCATTATTTGCTTATGGATTACAACAAATTTATCTCTAAATAGCACTAGAGGCTTCTATACATCAAGATCTACATATCTTGGACAACAATAATAAGATATGGGGCTGCTACTAGGGTGAAGAAATACCTCACCAAATGATGGTAGAATTCAAATTAGAGGTACCAAGTTGTAGAGATGTAGTTACACAACCTTGAGGACAAACTCTTCTTTTGATCTATAGCAAGATCTCCTCAATAATATCCCTCTTCTCCCTCTCTTTTTCTTCTCTCTTGGAGGCTCTCTCTAGTGCTCAAAGGGTTTCAGCTAAACATTTGTTTCCCTATCCCTTCTGTTGAAAGTCAAGTTGCAAATACTAGATGCACATAAGATTATTGGTACTTTCTTGACCTACACCTATGATGTGTGGGCCTACTCACTAATAAGACCAATTACTCTCTTCAATGACCACTCATGAGGAGGATTTCCTAATAGTTAGTGGCTTGTTCTCGTTAGAGCAAGTACGATAATAGTCTTATAGCCAAGCTAGTCAGCATTTTTGCTGATGTGAAGGAGAGAAGAAAGGTGATATGGGAGAGCTTGGCTCTCATGCAAGCAACAAGTTGAGCACATGAGGCTATACAATGGTGGGCCTAGATATCAAGTGAATATAAAGTGGATTATGAAACAAAAGTTAAGACATTGGCAAAAGCAACAATAAAAAAGTTTTTATAGACAAATAGAGACAACTATTGTATAGTTTGACTATTACAACTTGGTTGTACCCAAATACTTGGATATATTACAAGGCTGCTCTTATGATCATTTCTACATGACTAAAGAATGAGCCATATTTGTACAGGTTTCAAGGATGTCAACAAAGGCTGTTGTGGTAGCACAGTGTTAAATGCCGCCATATTCATTGCATATCAGAGTGCATGTCCAAATGCAATTGATTATATTTTCTGGGACGGCTTCCATCCTACTGAAAAGGCCTACAAAATTGTAGTGGATAAGCTCGTTCAGCAAGCTTCGGAGTTCCTGTTGAGGTGAAGAAATTGTTGTTGCACGCTCTACAATAGTTTTAATGCTCCCATAGAACAACCTGACCATTTCCACATTTCAGTGTCATTTGCCAAATGTACGAAACATATAAGATTTACTCCTAAAACAAACCTAATGAAAGGCTCCTCCTCTGTATGTCCACACGGCAGTTACTATGGACAACGTGGCAGTTACTGCTCACTCGGACATCACTGTTCGCGTGCTAATTATTGTTTGCCCGCCAGTCATTGTGCAACCTCTGCTTCAAATACAGTTCGACACGATTTAGGATTGTTGTTTTACTGTTCTAAACCCCTTTTACTGCTCGTGTCACTGCTCATGTACCTTCCTCCCAGTGCATGCGGTGAATTGCATGTTCTCGGCCTAGAAAATATTGTGTGTCGATGTCAACATATAATTTGTATTTTTCAGCTCAAAATCCTTACGGCCGTGTTGTATAGAACCACAACACAACAAGTCTGTAACTAGCTGTCACAACAATCAGAACACCTTTATATTTATAAAACCATTTGTAGGGAAGTACCTTATGTTAATATAAAAAAGTAGTATTGTTACCATTTTTGTGCCAGCAGAAATTTCATTATTGAACACCATGATAGTTCAATATACGTTCTTGCTACGCTTACCCTATTGGTAACCCATGACTTTTGTGAGGTATAAAAACGTGAGAAATCATCCTTTAGTAGGCCCTGTTTGGATTCATATTGGTAATAGCTAGTACTAGTTAGCAACTAAAAAGAAAAAGAAAGAGTGACTTCAAACAAGTCTTTTACTATGGCCTTCGTTTAAATATAGGATTATAAAATTCAGACAAATAGAAAAAACATATTGGAGCTGAAATGCCTATGCAAATGAAATTCTATAAGAATCTAGAATGCAGGAAACTGACAACAGCAAGATTATAGGATTCCTAAGACACCAAGAAAAAGACGCTTATTTTGCCCCAAAATTCGTTTTAGTTCTGACCTACCACGGGCGGCAGCAGGTGTTTAATGGGCCTTGTTAGTGTGTCTAGTTGGGCTGTGCATGTCGCTGGCAAAAACAATAAGCACGCTGGTATGGGTCGTTTAGTAGAATAGTAGTCTATGATGAGGTAATGAAAAACCGATGCAGATTGGAAAGATGGCAGCACGAGACCGAACGAGGAATCATGTGTCAGCGATGGAGCCATTTGGATCAACATCAGGTCGTGGACGCGCATCCAAAAACAACCGCAAAGATTTGGGGATCAACTGCTTCTCCAGATTGCGCTAGACACGTTTCCTTCCTTCCTTCCTTCCCCTTGGTCGTTTTGGGTGCAGTGCAAACCTGAGACGTCTCCCGATGTATAAATGCAGGTCCCTTGTGTCCCCTTCTGAACGTCGTGTAGCTCAGCCTCACCAGGAACAAGCCATATGGCAGGAGAAGAGGCATTCAGGGGATTGGATCCAACAAAACGACGGGGCGACAACGACGCAGGGTTATCATAGTGCGAATCGAGCATATTTCGTGTAGAATGTAATAATAGATAATGATTGTGATGAAAGGGGCCGTGCTGAGCGTGGTAGGGTAGGGCAGGGAGGATTTTGTCCTGTCACCGGTGGCAGCCAGCGTGTGTCAATCGAACCACCAGACAGACCCCATGGCGTAACAAGAGTAAACGGGCGTTGAATCCACCTGCAGACGCTTGACATTTGGAGCACCAATGGTCTGCAGTAGTTTACACTGCGGTGACAACGAAACACATGTCATCTGAACCCAAGTAAACTGCAGGAGCACTAGGTCTCAGCTCGGTGTAAGAACTGCAGCAGCGGCAGGTTTCAGAGAAGGGGATCTGCATAAACCATCCATGTGAAAACCAACAGGAGAGCTGGGAATAAACTTGGCAAGGGGAATCTGGAGTAACAGCTCGAGGTAGAATTTGACCTGTTTAGCATGGACGTCCGTTGTTTTTTACCATGGACCTGCCCACAGCACCTAGGGCAATATCTCCACGCCACACGTGTGATCAAGAGAAGGCAGCTGGCAACATACAAAGTACAAGACCTGCAGAAGATGCACACAAAAGTGCTCAGTAAACTAACCTGGTTGGTTCCGGCGTTCTTACCAGTGCTGTCATCAGTAACATCAGCGCGTAACACCAAGGAAGAAGGTCAGTAACAGGAGCCCCAGCCGGGAACGGAATGGAACAGCGGCGCTCTCTCTTTCTCCTTCCTGCCACCAAGTGACGTGCAAACCAACAACCGCAACAAGGCCCCTCCTCCGGCACAGCCAAGTAAACAACTCTGCCGTCGCGGCATTGGACACAGCACGCGCGTGCGGACAGCCGCCCTCCGAATTTCCCCCCCGCGGTCGGTCCCTCCGTCGTCTTCCTCCTCCTCCTCCTCCCCGTCCCTTTCGCCTCGGCTAGACATCCACGGGGACCTAATAATACGTACATATATATGCAGCAAAAGCTCACCTCAGCTGCATACTAGCAGAGAAGTTGGTGGCCTGGCCGGAGAAGATTCTTCTTCTCCTTCTCCTCCTTCTCGAGGGTCCCCTTCTCTTTCCTTTCCAGTGTATAGGCCAGCAGGCAGAGAGGGCCCGATCGAGATGCAGCGGCACACGGGGCGGGACATGTGGGACGTGGAGGAGTGCCAGAGCCCGCGCATGGGCAGCGTCATCCTCGGCGTCGACGGCGGTGCCAGCAACACCGTCTGCGTCTGCATCCCCGCCGCCATGCCCTTCAACGACCCGCTCCCGGTCCTCTCCCGCACCGTCGCCGGCTGCTCCAACCACAACTCCGTCGGAGGTAACACCACCTGGACTCGCTCAACCATCGCAGCTCCTTGCTCTCCTCAAGTTTCCTGCAGTGACGAGCAATGATCGTGATGGGTAACAAACAAACCAGTAAACAATCCTGTGGGATTTTCCTGCTGGTTAAATTTTTTTTAAAAAAATGTAAAAGTGGTAAAAGAAGCTGTTGTTTACTTTTCTTGTTCCGATTGTTCAGAGGACAGGGCAAGGGAGACACTGGAGAGAGTGATGTCACAGGCGCTGCTCAAGGCGCGCCGGCGACGATCAAATGTCTGTGCTGTCTGCCTGGCCGTAGCAGGCGTCAACCATCCAATCGATCAGCAGAGAATGTTGGATTGGCTCAGGTCAGTCTAGTATATATATGCCCAATTTAGCAAAACATTATAATTCAGACAGTTGTCAACTGAAACTGCAGTCTATTTTTCAGTTAAGTTCCTCTCCGACTCAGTGCAGGCAAACACTTTTTTTCAGGGACATATTTCCAAGCCATGTCAAGCTGTTTGTGGAGAACGATGCAGTGGCGGCTTTGGCCAGTGGAACCATGGGCAAGCTGCACGGATGCGTGCTGATCGCAGGGACAGGGACCATAGCTTATGGGTTCACCAGTGATGGCAGGGAAGCCCGAGCAGCAGGTGCAGGGCCGGTTCTAGGTGATTGGGGCAGGTTAGTCAAAAAGGAGTATGTTTTCTAATCCATGACAGTAACTTTAATACAAGAGAATTGAATCAGTTAGTGGAAGCTGGTTCATATATATACTCTATGTCAAGGTGGCTGCCCTTGGTGGATTTGTTTGACCGGTTTATATGGCATGTCACATGCAGTGGATATGGGATTTCTGCCCAGGCATTGACAGCAGTGGTGAGAGCTTATGATGGCCGAGGCCCTGAAACAGCGCTTACAAACAACATCCTTGACTTCCTTGGACTGGCATCGCCAGACGAATTGATAGGGTAAGCCATCTTTTTTTTGTGACTTGATAGGGTAAGCCATCTTGGCTTGCTGAAACTTACTGTTTCGGCTTTACACATAGAACAACCTGAAAATAGTTCGACAAACAAATCTAAACACTTCTGTAGCGCAGTTTCACCAAACGAATTAAGAGAAATCTAGTTTGACTACTGACTGGCCCTATTTTAAGTAAAGGAACATATTCCAGTCTAGGATTGATAAGTCAATAAAAACTTGTCAAGTTACGATAATGATTTTATTACAAGGCACAGTGACAACTTCTACTTACCTGTTCATTGTTCTGACAACAGATGGACATATGAAGACCAATCATGGGCTCGTATTGCTGATCTTCTTCCAGTTGTGGTAGAATCAGCTGAAAGTGGTGATGAGGTGGCAAACAAGATCCTACACAATTCAGTTGGAGAACTTGCTTCCAGTGTCAAGGCTGTAGTGCAAAGGCTTGACCTTGGTGGTGAAGGTGACACAAGAATCCTCTCTGATTTTCCCTCCCCTGAAATACTTGTATAGTTTGCATATAGATATATAGATATATATATATTTACATATATCTAATAATAGAGTTATCTCATTACAAAAAATGACTTTTGATAAAGAAAACAGTGGTTATGTAGAACTAAACAAGACCCTCAAAGTTGCATTAGTAGAATGCCTCATGGAAGAATTTCTTAAGATGTTTCTCCTTCGCAGATGGCAAGCATCCATTTCCACTTGTTATGGTTGGTAAAGTCCTTGAGGCAAACAAAAGGTGGGACATTGGGAACGAAGTGATCGATTGTGTTACCAAGAATTACCCAGGTGCCTATCCAATACATCCCAAGGTGAGCAGAATATAACAAATATTCTTCAGATTAAGCAACCTTCAAGAATTAATAAGCTGAATAGTGGAAACAAATATCTCAGAGAAGATTTAATTGAAATGGGGAAGCAAAAACTGAGCTGTGTGTATGCTTGAATAATATTGGATATACACGGTTTACAAACTGATACATGTTCAGATCCTACTACAAAATTTGCCAAATTAGTATTTATGAGGTCTGTATCTGCTTGTACCTGCAGGTGGAGCCAGCTGTTGGTGCAGCTTTATTAGCATGGAATGCTATAGCAAGTGAATTAGATGGCGATATTAGAACTGTTCAATAATGAAACATCCTACAAATTATTGTATATTATGTTTTAGTGCTGAATCATCACCTAGCCTTTTGCATTTGATGTAACAGATTGCTTGAAAAGGTTGTAATCTTCTCGAGAAAGAAAGGTTTACAACAAGGAATTTGATTTAGTGGTAGTTTCTTTCGATAAAAATAGAGTAACAGAAAGAAAATGTGTGTCAATACGCGTGATTTGTTCTGGTGAAATTTGAAATAGTCATCAAATCTGTGATAGCAAGCAAACTCCACTTACCTCAGTTTCTGTCATCTGCTGCTCATGCAAACAACCAAGCAATGGCAACAGTAAGTTATAGCAATCAGCCATGCATACATCACTCAAAAGCTCAATCACTATGGAATTTCAATTTCTTTTAAAGAAACTACTAATGAAGTTTTAATCATAAATATAGATCAAGCAACTTGGGATAACTATGAATATGAAAACTATTTCATTGCCCTAAAAAGGTTTGCTTCCTCGAAAATTGACAAATGTTGTACATAAGATCTGTACAGGTTTACAAGACCATTAGTACAAGCCAGGACTCCAAAATTTATAAGTTACTATGCTTACAATATGACTAGAGCTTGTATAACAGCTAAGTTATTTCTATATAGGCTGCTGACAAAACTGTGATCACCCACACAGAATTTGAACTATCATAATTTGTACAGGTGTATTCACTTCTACATACATCATAGAGGATGTGAATCCAATCATCTGCGGAGTGAGTGCCGACAGTATAACTGCATCCATTACCATATGATGTTTAGAAAAATGCATTGCTACAATTTAGAAATATATTATGCCCTTGAAATGCATACCCTAGGTTTCAAAATTCAGTCGAATGGACTACCTCAGCTTCCTTCTAGCTGCAGATTTGCAGTGTCAATTTGGCCATGGATCAATTTCATAGCCTTGCAATGGTATGCTGTTCCTCCACCATGAAATTAATATCTCTCATGTCCCTTAAGCCACTCTAAACTAAAATCACCAATAAGGAAATAATCAGTCATTGCACTTCATAAAAATAAAAATAAAAAAATCTGTTCTAAAGGAAACATAAAACATTCAAGCATAGTGTTGAAGTCTGAGGTTGAGTCTCATATATGCACATACATTTTGTGGCATGTGCAGATTCTTGACGGATGATTCCATCAATGTGATGACAATACAATGCCACATCAGTAATTATATATAGAGTAGCATATGGGGATTTTTAGGTAGCTTATTATTGGTTAGACTACTCAGACCAAACCCACCAGAAGTAGGATGCCACACCTTCATTGGTGGTTACAAGTAACTGCTTTTTGCTTTCCTCTTAGAAGAGTTATGTAGTCACAATGTGGTATGATATGAATATAAAATTTTTGCATATAATTTGTAATGGATGTTTAGCAAAAGTACAGGTACAAGGTAATGATGTGGTATGAAAATATAGGAGTTTGACATCACAATGATTTTTAGTGAACATTTGGCAATATCAGAAATGCATCCAACTGGGTTGGAGCCTTGCTTGTATGAAAAATACAGCTTGAAGGTATTCATATAGTGATTGATAAGAAAGTACCAGCTCACCTTGCTGCTCCAACTTATGTTGTATCTTGTAAGTCCTCTTTTTGTCTGCTTCTTATACCTGCAACAAGCTTGCATGTCTTCAAGAAAGCATCCAACAGCTGCATGCACAGCATCAATTATGAATTATACTCTGCCCTTCTGATATGAATGAATCATCATAAGAGACCATGTACGAGCATCTCATTATGAACAAAAGAATCAAATTGTGAGTTCTCAGGTATGATAGAGAAAATAATAAATAAAATACAGCTGCAAAGTTTTTGTTAAAAAAAACAGGCACTTCACGTGTAAAGAAGCACCAGTCAAATGATTAAGAACTAGGGAAGATAGGAGAATTAAAACATTGACACTTGAGAGAATTACCACAGGATGATGCTGAAAAACAGGAGAGTAGTGCTCAAGAGTTACATATATCTTTTGTACAAGACTCAAAAGTGCATTAACCTTGTCTCCCATAATGTCAACCTAATTAAAACAGAAAAAACATTTAAACAAGTTGCGATGTTAATTTGAAACAACATGATTCTTGTAGTCTAATAGAAGCGTAGTCCAACAACAACCGATCAGGTATAAAATATCAAAGCAGAAGGGGTTCAGATCATCAGTGACTCACTTGCATGCTATCAGAATATCTAATTGACATTATCTTGCTTTTCAATTAAAATTGCCATGCTGATTAAAAAGGAACGAACATCCTGCCTAAACATCTATGAGAGTTACTTTATAATGTGCACTTTACTACAGAAATGAAAAAGGCACATAATGGACCAAATAAATTCTATGCACCTAGCATATTACTCAAATTGATCTGATCTGTTTACAAAAATAAGCAGAGCTGAGAGTATTCTGTCTTTATGATGTGAGTGGTTCCGATGCGTACAGGTTCTAAAGCCTCTGTCTTCTTAATATAATGATATGCAGTTATCCTACATGTTCCAGAAACAAAAAAAAGAGTACTCTATCATAAAACTCGGCCTAGGAGGGGTCAAGACCGCCCTCCCGAGTATTGTACTTAAGAAGAAAATCTTCTCACACAGATCGAGAAAATCCTAGAAACCCCTGCCCCATCCATATACAGGGAACCATAACCTGTGAATGGGCCGGCTCTTGACTTGTGCTTTGTCCTGGGACAGATTAGGGAAATTTTTTAACCACAATATGAAATTCGCTCCCACGGGGAGTCGAACCCAGGACCTGAGGAGTGCCGCTGAGGCTCTCCAACCAGATGGACTAGAGGCCCGTTGGCAAAGAGTATTCTATCTTACTCCAACTTGATTGTTTGCAGTTTTAAACTTATAAATACAGCTATTTGACACATGAATGAGCATGAGCCTTCAATAAGATCCTTGAATGTTTGCATCCATGTTAAATAGAGAGAAACCATTTTGTGCTGGACTGTAAACAAAAAAAAAGAAGAAGGGCTACTGTGCAAAGAAGTAAATAATTTGAGCAGATACGGAAAACATACTTCAGATTCAGCTTTTCGAAGCTCAGAACGTCTTGTGTCAAGCATTTGCTTATACCACAGGCCCTTCTTTGTCAGTACGATAGCCTGTTGTACCATATGGTTGCATCGATCTTTCAGATTTTCAGTCCTGAATGCAACACGCTCTTTTATCAGTTTGTGCTAGCATCAAGAGTATGGATTATTCGACAACACAAAGGATTTTTACAAGCACTATTTTGCATCCAACCAAAAACACAAGTCAGGTTCTCAAAAAAGGATGTCAATAGTCATAGCAGTCATAAAAAAACATGCTGAAATATTTTATTTTGCATTCTGAAAGCAAAAATAAGGGGTAGATGCACATACTTTTTCTCGTTTCCTTTTATATCATCTGGCATTCTATGTTCAATCTCCACAAATTCTTTTGACAAATCCATGATAGATACCAGGATGCAATCAAGCTGTTTTTCTTGATCTCTTTTACCTAGGATATCACTGTGATTCAACCTTTTTGTTTCCATTTCTTTTACGGTGCTTGAGGCAACTTCTAAAACCTCATTCAGCTTGATGAGCTCTTCATACTGTATATCTGGATCAGAAATCTCACATGATCTTTGTGGCTCCATCTCAATATCACGGAGAATCATTTCCTCACTGTCTTGCTTGATTAGATCTAGATCTTGCTGATTATTTTGGATGGAATGCTCTTTTTCTAGCATTGACAACTTTTCCTTTAGCTTCTGATTTTCTTCATTACATAAACACAACGCCTTGTCCTTTTCTGAGAGTGCGGCTTCAAGTGAGGACACTTGGGCACGGAAACTTTGCACAGTATCCTCCAAGACATTCCTATGACTATCCACCAAGTTTCTCGTAACAGTTTGGTAAATTTCATCTCTGATAGTACTTTCAATAACAAGATCCTCATATTCTACTTTATTGCTGTTGACTTGTCTCAAAAGTTGTTTTTCTAATGAATATTGAAGTGACATTTTCCTGGTGGCATCAGATATTTGGCTTGATAATTCCTGAATATTCTTTGTCTTCTCTGCAAGCAAACACCGAAGATGTTGGTTTTCACAGAATAGCGAATCAATTCTACTGTTCAATTTGCTCCTTTCATCAAGTGCATCACTGTTACTGCAGATTGTAGGTGCTGCAGCAGCCATTCCATTGGACATGATTTGGTCAAATCTTGAAATGACCTCAGGGAATTTCCTCCTTAAAGGCTCAAATTCTACATCATACTTAAGAGCCAATGACCATTTCTCTCGTTTGAATTTGAAGAGCTCTTCTGTTTTCTCTTGCAAATCCAACTCATGCAGCCTTTTTAATTTACTGATCTCAGATCTGAAATAGTTAAGCATTTCATGTCTAGTCATGCCCTTCAGATGTCGGAAGTCGGATCTTTCTGATATAACTTCACTGGGACTTATAGATTTCTGTGTTGCAGAATTCTGGTTTTCTCCGGAAGACAGAGAGTGGTCCTGGTGTGTTCGCTTTCTGAAAAAGCTGAACTTCCATCTGTCGCTCCAGCTACCCAAACTTTCATGCCTACAGAGGGAAATTTGTGGTTCCTCTTCAGAAGGTAACAGAATATCAGAAATAGCAATTAGCTCTTCACGTATGGAAGCACACTGCGCCACAGTTTCCTGCCAGTTTTTTCTTAGACTGTTCACTATGGAACTTTGCTCATACAGTTTCCTCTCGAGCTCATCCTGAAGACCTCTAACACAGTCTCCAATAGTAATGCTGGTAACTTCTAACTGTAACTCATGCTCCCACTGAAGATCATGAATTGAAGAATTGACTACTGTGAGCATCTCTCTAATTTGTTGGAACACCACAACCAGCAGCAACTTCAAGCTGTTGAACCCATCATCTATCTCAGCTAGCTTCCCAACATGGCATACTGTACAGCATGAACCATCTGCATCAGATTTGTGAGCCAAGTTATAGCTTTTGAAGACCCTTATGTCCTCGGAGAGCTTATTAAGCTGGTGATCAACTTCCAATTTCATCAAATCTAAGTATTCTGTGGAAGTAACTTCTACATTTGCATCCAGGTGTTGATGTAACCTTGAAACTGCAGTTGCAAATTCTTCGAAGTTGTTTGCGACATCAGAGCAGCAATTGTGGGACAACAAGCCTGACGACGGCACAATTGCATCCTTGAACTCGTTAAAAGGCCCGTTGAACAAGGACAGGCCACTCGGAGCAGTACACCAGGATTGGTCAATGGTGGTTGGTCTAGTCAATCTACCAAGAAAGGGGTCCATTCTTTCATCCACCACCTGCAACATTCATTGTTTAAGATTTGTCAGCCGATAGTAAACTAGAACGCCAACTACAATATGAATTTATGAACTGAGGCAAATAAACCTGATGCCTCTCATGAAAACAAGATATACTTAACTTCACAGGAAATGAGATTAGTGACTTAACCATGCAAGTTTCTCTCTTGGTTAAAAGAAAATAGTTCCTGATAGTAGATACCCAGTAGATCTGCCAGAGGTGGTTCGCAATTAACATTGCTTATGGAAACAAGTATTTTATGTGAAAGTAAGGCACAGGCGCATGATAACTAATCGTGGGTCAAGTCATAAAGTCAAATGGGCTTAAAAATGTCGATGATGGAATGATGCCTCAACTAGACCTTAACAACATGAACGAGTCAACTAGGCATGTTACCATTTTCTGTCCCCTTTTTTTGCTGACATGTTATAAGGTAACTTATCCATTATCTAAAAAAAAATAAGGTACCTAACCAAAGAAAAAAAACAGAATACTTCATTATGATCCATGCTTCAGCGCAACACGCAAAAATGCACAACCTGATGCTGAATGTTTAAGCGATGTTTAATTATAATTGATATGCAACAGATGTAATACTTATGTGACATACTATGTGTAACATTTCTCCAGAATTAGAGTAATAACTAGCAAGTAGCAACTGAAATGCATCACTGTTCTCAAATTCACTAACCAGTAGCGTTTGTCATAACAAGTCTATCAAATACCAAATCCTTTGCCATCCAGTAGAGCTAACGCAGAGTAGAGGAACTCTGGTGACGGATGCGAAGCAATAGCTATGTTACCCCGATACTTCTCTGAATCGCCGTACCGGTATCGCGATACGTATCCGATACGGCGATACGCCGATACGGCGCCGATACGGTATCGGAGAAGTATCGGGGAAATAGAGAAATAAAAATAAATAAAATAAATCCGATACTTCGTCGA
>Ga0182004_10001651_pt1 | contig 16651 bp, 16 predicted proteins | sample Sormic07211540_1_FD_120479 | JGI IMG/M metagenome (GOLD analysis project Ga0182004, IMG submission 120479) | Endophyte microbial communities from Sorghum bicolor roots, Mead, Nebraska, USA - 072115-40_1 MetaG | ecosystem: Host-associated > Plants > Roots > Unclassified | place: USA: Nebraska...
GGGGGGGGGGGGGGGGGGGGGGGGGGGGGGGGGGGGGGGGGGGGGGGGGGGGGGGGGGGGGGGGAGGGGGGGAAAAGGGAGAGGCCGGCTGGGCCTGGCCCAAGAGAGAAAAGGGGGCGCGGGTGAGGTTGGGCCTAGCAGGCCGAGAATAAGAGAGGAGGGAGAGAAAAGTTTTTCCCTTTTTTTCATTTTCAAACCAAATTTTCAAATACATTTCCAAATTGAATTTTTGAGCAAATTGTCATTTTGTTTTTAAAACAATCATCACCATAAAATGCACCAGCATGTATGCATCAAAAAAAATGTTTTTCTAAACTTATATTAAAATTTTAATTCCCCAAATTTATTATTATTTTTCCTATAATTTAATGCTCACAAAAACTATTTAACTAAATCAAATTCAACTACTTAGAAGATGAAATTTTGGGTGTTACATATCCAAACATACTGCAATTTCTAGAAGAAAAATGCTATAGAACAACCGAGTGTTTTGGAACAATTCAATACTCCAATGTTCTCTTCTCTATCTCTAGCCTCATGCTCTCTTTTTCTCCCTAGTGGCCTTAGAGGTCTCAAGGGAGGCAGGGCAGACAGGTGGGGACGGCAGGAGGATGACATTAGGGTTCCTGTGATGGAGGTGGTTAGGCTAGGTCAAGGTAGGGGCTCCCATAGCCATAATGACGGCGATGGATGCCACCGCAGGTGTATAGGGTCGAGCCTTTTCGCTGGTCTGAAAAGGTATGGTTGAAAGTACTGTTTCTGATTTGTTGTGAGAAAAACACTGTTAGCTGGTAGAAAAAGTACGGCTTATAAAACAAATCTACAGGCTCGCATGCTTTCTAATGGCAGCAAAAGCCTCGAATAATGCTATTAGTCCATCAGTGATAAGTCGGTGATAGGTCATTCCCACTCATTTCTATAGCAGATTTTAGCCCAGGAGTTGCTCATGGACTTATGGAACAAGTCCTCCTATATATGCGTCTAATATACCAAGCAGTTTAACCACTTGTGTGGTCACCGAGGTACGGGACTAAGCCATGCGTCTAGGCTTTTGAAAAATAACCAAGAACCGCTCATTTCTATGATCAAATCCTACAACCTAAGAATCATTCTTATGATTCTTCCTTTCTACTGCAATCCCCTTTCTCTTCTCTATGCTTTTGTCCAAATGGACTCTTATTTTGTCCAATATTATTATTTGGTTATCATGTTGCGAGATTTCTTCAGAGAGTCTGCTTGCCATTTGGTTTGCAACCACCAAAAGATGCATCTGAGTTAGGGGTGCGGTATACATAAGTAGACTAGCACTTGAATCCTCAAATTTGCGTAGGAGCAAGTGCAATTTAGAAAGAAAAAAAGGCATTTTTAGTTAAAAAAAAGTATTCTTATATTTGCATGTTACTTTTAGGATAACTTACTAGACATGTTTCTAGAACAATCTAGAGAAACAGAGCGAATAGCATTTTTTTTAATTTGACATGTCACATGTTGGAATAAACTGTGACAATGGAAATTTTTGCCCAGCATGAGTGGTCTTCATTTAAGAGGCTTTGCACTTAACTACTCACCCCATTGTTTGGTTTCTTTAAAACAGTGTGGAGCACAAAGTGTAGTTATGATTGGTTAGATGCAGAAGTTTTGCGAAGACCAGAATAAAAATTCTCTTCTCTAAGAAAAACACATACATGTGACATCTTGCATTGCATAGTCTGTCCCCTGCAACAGATTTAATCAAATACCTGCAGCATCTCAGATATCCTCCTGAGGGCAAAACATTAATTGAATTTCGTACTAAGAACATCTCAATATACATCAACAGAAAAGCATGAGATAGCAAAATGACACAAGCATGCGATTGCACGGTAGCTAGACTAAGCCTGCCATATAAATCATCAATGTAGCAAGTCCTGATTACATAAGTCTAAATAAGGACAGCCACGCATGAGGTGTTTTTTTTACCAAAACAGGAGGGGTTGCCCCCTACTGAGCTTTTATGAAAACACAATTCAAAAGTACAGAGGCCAAGCACTGGGTTTAAGATACATAGAAGGAAACAAAAAAAATCATGAAAACTATACAAAGCTGTTTAGCCACTGATCAAGCCCTGTTTGAAAATTATCCTTAGCTCTCAGCTTAGCCAGAGCTAATTCCTTGCGAAAAGTATATTTGCAAGAGGCCACTGAGTGTTGAAGATTCATGAAGATACTATCATTCCTTTGAGGTCCATAGTGTCCAACACATAGATATAAAAACTTCCATAAAAAATGGCCGTTGAAAATGACCCCTGAAAGCTGAAATGGTTGAAAACAAGTCATTCTGAATGAGGTGAACAAAACCCAAGGTATTCCAACAAGTCATTGCAAATGGGCAGTGGAAAAAAAGATGCTTTAGGGATACTTCAGTGTTCATAAAGCAGAGTACACAACTGTAGCATTCCAAAAAAAAAAACCATATTCTTAGTGCCCTGGTGCTGAGCCTGTCTTTTAGCAAAAGCCAGAAGAAGAATTTTCTTCTTGGTTGACAGTAAGACTTCCATAGCCATTTATAAGCAGTATGAACATTCCTTGTAACTCTGAGATGGACATAAGCCTTACTTGAACTAAACTGACTAGAACCATGAACCGATAAAGTGAGGAGACCCAGGCCGACACCACTCTAATAGTGGTTTGGCAACAGTTCATGTGATGGATCCTCAATGGATAAGTTTAGGGCACTAATCCCTCCATTTCAAATTATAATTTGTTCTGCCTACATATATTTATTTTGCTTCCTACCATGTAGATATCAATTATATTATGTCTTAGATACTATCTAGAAAAATCAGAATAACTTATATTTTAGAATTGATGGGGTACTACATAAATGACTATAACGTGACACATATTTAGAGGATGTTTGGTTTGAGGAATATGTTAGTCCATCACATACTCATTCTCATTTTTTTGTTTGGTTTGTGGTACAATAGAATGATGTATCGTCACCTCCTTTTTCACAAGCTATAATTAAGTACTAGTATATGAAATGGAGTTTATTCCATCAAATTTGATGAATAAACTCATGGCACACCACCTCATCTAGGATGGAGTGATTCCTCAAAAGAAACACACTATTACTTTTGGAACTCCTAGTTTTATGTCAGTCCAGTGCTTGTAATTAAGCTAAATAGACTAGATTACATATCAATTTTATTATAAAGTGGAAAATAGTACTCGCCTAAATATTCATTTTGTGTATATCAAAACTTTAACTCCATGAATCCCTGCAGCTACAAATATCCAGCTCCAATAATTGTTTGATTTAGTTCCTTCTCTTTTTGTTTGAGCTAGAGTTGTGCCTGACTCTTTTTGTTGTGGCAGAGTAGTTCATACAATTGTATATAGAATCGGTTATCTAATACATTTACATTAGAGGTTTCTTGCTATCTTTAAAAAAAGTGGTAGTAAGATGTACAAGCATTGAATTTACAAGTAATTATGCATTAAGACTACCTTTTTTCTCGAAAAGGCAAGAGATAAAGGGGCTAGAGCCCTACAACACACACCAAACACAATTCCCACACTTAGAGATTACAATCTGGCCCGCGCTAAGACTACTAAAACTTAATGCAACTCATTATATCACACGATGTTTCTTTATTTGTCTCTCGAAGCTTGTTGTGAACTTTAGCCATTTTTCTCAATAAAAGCTCAGTAGGGAGCGCACCCCTCCCGTTCAATAAAATTATATCACAGGATGTTGAAGTACCAATTTAATCTGTACTTCCTTCATTTTCAATTATAAGACGATTTGGTTTCTTTAGATACACTGTGCACTTATATATATACACACACTATATTTAAATATATAATAAATGTAATGTATTCACATAGGCCGAACCATCTTATAATAATTTGAAATATATGGAGTAATAAATTATGATACCTATTAAGTAACAATTTTAGTACCTCTTTCTACATGTTTCAAGAATAGTATTAAGAACTAATCCTCTTCTTGTTACGAGGAAGCGAGAGGGACCAGAAATACATAAATTACAAAAAGAAAAACCAATACCTGAATATGCTTTACTGGCGATGAATCTTCATTTATCTTGCTCATACAATATCATAACGGATACGTAATGAGCCTGATGTGGATATGTATTCTCACGCATCAAAATCAACTAGCTAGTTCAGTCACTTGTTCTCCAGTGCAGCATCATCAGGATTCTCACGCAAGCAACAGATAGAGCCAGACCTGCATATATGTGCATGGGTAACTGCACCCACCCAACGGTGTTTACCCGGTGTGAATCCTGATGATGCCGCACAGGACAACACTGACTTGTTTCATGATGTCCGGCTGGGGATCTGACGCAAAGCACACAGATCGATCCAAACTAGGTAGGGAGCTAGGGACTTCAGTTGGATCTGAACTACAGCAAGGTTGAAGAAACTGGAGAGAACGAAGAGAGAAGTATCCACTAGAGACTAGAGATCGAGTTTAGCAAGGTGCAGCTCTCTGCAGAATCTGTACTAAGGATAGATCAAAATCAGCGAGGCTCTGCCTCTAATAAGCTAACTGGGTGAAATTATCTGAGATGACGGCGATGTTTTTGCCCAGAGAGTTTGTTTAGGCGCCTGTATATATAGAGAGAGAATGAGAGAGCTCCAGGGAGGCTGCCAGCGTAGTATCAGTTTCTCACTCTACTAAGAATCTAGTCTCTCTAGGGTTTTGGTGCATGTACTAAATGCTAGTCAAGATAGCACATACTCATGATGCCAGCTGGCATGAGAAGAATAATTTGTCACCTAACTCTCTCTTCATTTCTAAAGTCGTTAGTCTTAGGCCCTATTTGGATCCAAGGAGATAACAGTTAGATATTAGTAATTAGTTCCTTGGATCCAAACAGGTCTAGGTAATAGTTTAGCTAATAGTTAGCTAAATACCAAACTTATAATTATCTTACTAGCATAGCAAAACTAGCTCATAGGAGCTAATATTAGTTGTGGTCTATTAGCTAGCAAACTACTCAGCAAATTGTTTTTCATTATGGTTATGCAACAATGATATTTATTTGCATCTTATTTTTACAACTATTCATTTAGGGTCTATTTGGATCCATTAGCACTAAAAATTAGCTGTCTAATAGCTAATCGCTGCTACTATTTAATGGGGTTTGTTTAGATCCACTTGCTAATTACTAGCAGGTCCATTAGCAGGTTTGTTTAGATCCATTAGTACTAGTTTTAACTGTTAATTTTTAGCGCTAATGGATCCAAACAGCCCCAACTCTATTCCTAGGCTACACTACAAAAAGCTGGTTTCCCACACACATAGGTGACAATGTAATTTTTGAATTCATTTGCTAGAGGGTCCAAACTTTATTAAACTTTGTAGGCCATATTATGGATTCAAATATGTCGTTGTTTGGAATGCTTTACTGATGTTTGTACCAACTCAACATATTTGTCTTCAATTTTAATAAAACCTTTCCTAATTCCAAAAAAAGAGTGAAATTCACGGGCGATTCTACAATTGCGGAACGATGTCATCCGGTGCCAAACTCCCATTTTTTATTTCTGGGACGTTAAACTTGTTTTGGGTATCATCATTGGTCCAAATGTGTGCTTGTTCAACCTGCTATGCTATGTGGCATGCTGACTGAGAGATGACATGGATGTGAATAGGTGAGGCTCTTATGTCAGTTGGACATCTTCGCTCTCTATCTTTTGTCTATTCCTCGTCTCTCAAGACGCCTACACGCCAATGTTGCCTGGATCATCCTTGCTGGCCGCACTTATGTCCCTATGCCATGCTCGCTCTTAGCGCACCTCCTTCAGGCTACGCACCTCCTCCGTACTGGCTAGTCCGTGCTGCGCTCGTTGGCCTATGCCATGCTTGCCAAAACAAAAGTGAGGTGGATGAGATGGTGTGAGCAGTGTAGCGGCCTCCCCGACCTCAACTAGGTGGAATACCTCCTCTCCCTATGTAACTCTCTTCCTCCTCTATCACCAGAAACGTTGTTAACTCACATGTACCTTGTTGCCAATACACCTACCCGCTGTCCACATCTAGTACGCGTCCAATGTTATATGTCCACCGCCCAAGCCTCCGTCACCTGTCATCCTCTTCCACACAGCCATACAGTGCATAGGCCTATGGATGCAAAGCCTTCCATCAGCCCCTCTACTACATCGGCCATCATCGCCTTCCTCATCATATATCCTCAATCCAAAGATTCGATCGGTAGTATCCAATCCACCATCCCATCTCTCTTCCCTCCTGATCCAAAATTAGAGGAGTTCCCATCATGCCATGGACACAGCGATGCTACTATTGATGCTCCTCCTGCACTTGCTACTAGAGAACTAGAGGCATTCCACTCCACTTCTACTAACCAGTACCACCCCATCCACATCCACCACCAGTAATCTCACACAGCACCCACAACCTCCATAGCTCCATCGATGGCCTACAACCTCTACCTTCACCCTTGCCCATGAGGCCCTCTGCTAGGTCACTGACCTCGAGTCAAACACTGGTTAGATGGAGATGTGCTCAACCGGTGGCCACGATGGCCTAGGCATAAGCAGTGTGGGCAGCATGGTGCAACGCTGGTTAGATGGAGATGTGCTCAACCGGTGGCCGCGATGGCCTAGGCACAAGCGGTGTGAGCAGTATGGTGCGAGACATGAGCGTGTGGGCAGTGAGAGTAACATGGATGGTGAGTGGGTGGGTGGCAACCGGAGGAAGTGGGTGCACCGGCGGTGACTGGTGTGCACGTGTGGCGAGGGCATGTGACATGTGAGACGAGGAAGATGATGGAGATGAGAGGTGTGGTTTACATGTAGGGCCCACCTAATCATATCCATGTCAATGCTTAATAACATTGCCACGTAGGATATAGCTGGTCATCGGGTGCTCATTTTGACCAGTGAGTAGACCCGGAACAAATTTAGAGACCCAAGAATCAAAAAAGAGAGTTTCGAACTGGGATGGCACCGTCCCTCGTGTTGAATTTCACTAGAAAAACTAACACTCACTCCATTTCAAAATTTAAGGATGTTTGCAGTAAGTCAGATTTCAAGTCTAACCATGTTTTTATTGAAAATTATAGCAACTATGAAAACAAAATAGTTTCATTAAATACACCATAGTATATCAGTGGTTTCATATTAGAATGTTGATATGTTTCTCTATTAGTTTGATTAAATTCGAAACATTTTAATTTTATTTGTAGAGAAAAACAATTTTGGAACAGCATGTTCTTTTGGAGGGAAGGCATACATTAATGTGTTCTAACAAAAAATCAAGAGATATTAGTCAAAAGGTGCACACACTTTATTCAACAACAAATTCTTTTTTAGGATTTTGTGCAACAACTAAGGCCAGTCTCAGTGACCCGTTTCAATGCACTGTTTCCAAAACAAATCCGCTGACAGGGCATCAATGAAACAAATAATGAAACAACCTCCACAATGCATGAGTTTTACCTTGGCGTTTCCTAGACTGGGCAAAGCATTTAATTACTGCAAAATGATTGGATCACATGCAAGATAACGATTTAGCCCTCAGTGGAGATTTCATTCCGTTTCACCGTGTGGGAAACGACGTCCGCGGGGTTTCACTATGGTGAAACTACTTCCTTCTCTCTCCTCTTCGTTTCATGCAAAAAGTGCAGTTTTGCTGACATGGCATTCTAATAAATATGCATGACATCCTGGTGAAACCCCCACTGAGGCCTTGTTTAGATGCGAAAAGATTTTGGATTTCATTACTGTAGCACTTTCGTTTGTTTGTGGCAAATATTGTCCAAGGACTAACTAGGATCAAAAGATTCGTCTCACGATTTACAGGTAAACTGTGCAATTAGTTTTTATTTTTGTCTATATTTAATGTTTTATGCATGTATCGAAAGATTCGATGTGACGGAGAATCTTGAAAACTTTTTGGTTTTCAAGGTGAACTAAACCTGAGACTGGCCTAATGTAATACGGAAGGCTTTGCTTCTATAATCTCTATTGGGCTAGCTAGTTGCTGTGTTTGGCGTGTATGTATGTAGTTTTTCCATTCCCTCGAATAAGATATATAGGGAACATTTTTAATTGAATGGATAGATGGAAACTACTATTGTAGAACAATGATATGCATGCCTCAACGAGCAATTTCTTTATGCAATAATAAAACACAAATATTTGGGACTAGAACCAATGGATAACTATATGCAAATAAATATGTATATGCAATTTGCAACCATCGTCATTCAATTTTAAGTGTTAGTTCGATTTGAGATGAGAACACAAAGAGGTTGAATAGAATCGTTGATTATTTTTAGGATATGTGCCATTACTTAATAGCTAGCTAGAGTTCTTACGTTTTCTCCTCAAAAAACTAAACTTTGTAGCTACAAGGCTATTACATGCATTGTAATGGCGATCTTATTTTTTAGCATTATTATTATAGCTTATTTGGGACTACTACCTAAGAGAGATGCATTACATTTAATGAAGTGGACCAAGGTTTTCCCTTAGATAGAATATCAATTGCGAAAAGTATATGTAACTTAGCTCAAAATAACAAATCAATATATACTCAATTCAGTTTAAACTAAGCCTTTATGCAACAGTTTTCATATAAATACCGTAGTTCGTTGCTTGTTGATCATAATGGTGATAAGTGGGTGGGGTGGCAGTAGTATCAACGGACAAACTTTACAAGTCAGAAAGAGGCATCAATCTTGTCTCTACACCATGCATGATCTAAAAGGACAAGTAATTCAGAATATTATTGTATAGCTAATTTTCCATTGATCGTCACAGATACCAAGTGTCGCCCAAGTTGTCACATATAACTAAACATCCAGATTATCTTGTGACTGAAGATCTTTATCTCAGTCACTAGACAACCATCTGCAGGTCACATGGCACGTATCTCAACATATTTGTCCAACCTGGCAAATCTTGCTGATAGCCTTTGGAGCTACCTTAAAATCACTTGGTCTTCGCGATGTTACGAACATTGACAGGAAGTCTTTATAGAGACGCGAGCTCCACCTGAATAAATGGCTACATTAATCTGGCATAAATACCTGCATGCATGGGAGGGACAAATAGGGAGATCCGATCGATCGATCCTTAATTAGTTTTAGTAACACTGCATAGATACCTCCTCCATGAGATCCTTAGGGAGATCACGATTCCACTGTTCTTCACAGAGACCAAATAACGGAGAAATCAAGTAGAAGTAGTCAAAGTACACACATAGCGTACCCACTATTAATCTTGCTGCAAAAACACCTCTGCACGCAGTAAAAAGAAATCTAATACATTGGCTACATATACAACCTAGGAATTGATCGGGTATTACATTCACCGCCTTAAACGGCACCTAAAAGCATCAACTATCATATCATATACTCTTATAAAACTAAACCCCACTATGATTTCTCTTTTCATGCAAGGTGCCCACATCATTCCCCACTAAGTAACCCACTAAATATTCTATTTCTTTATGCATGGTATCCACATCATTTCCCACTAAGTACATGTCATCCCATATTAATTACAAAAAATGACCATATCATCTATATCATGTGAAATAATTTAAATCTTTAACCTAATAACATACAAGTCATATACATACACTATTTATTTCATCACTTATTCGTCTATAATGTAATCAAATATTAGTTTTTCTTCTATTAGCTTAGCAATTTTTTTACTAGATCGAATACAATAGAATACATGCAAGTTAAATTCATATATATATATATAATACTGAATACCATATAATAATATTATGTATATAATAATTTAATTTTAAATAATCCGCAGCAACGCGCGGGGAATTCACCTAGTTACATGTATGTGCATCTTTTTCTCCTCCATTAGCAATGTAAGAGTGTGCATTATACCCATCCATAAATTTCAAACCGAACACAGACACATGCATGGAGGCTACATGATCTGAATTCCATCTGTAACGCCCTATATCCAAAATTTATTTATAGCCTAGCTCTCATTCGGGAAAAGCCGTCATACGCATAGCACCTTTCTTACATATCTTTCCATGTGTCATATAAAAGGTTAACCTAGATGTGCTATATTTGGAACGATAAAAATTCTAAATTACCTTCACTTACTTAATAGTGCTACAAAAACTGACCTTCGCTTTTGACCATCACTGCTGGTTTCTAAAACCGTTGATGATCAACTGGTTATGATATATATATTGGGATCATCATTGCCGGTTCATATCATTGCTGGCTTTAGCCATGAACTGCAAGTGATATCGGGTCATCACTGAGGTTGTTGGTTAAACCAGCAGTGATACTGTCACTATGTGTTCGTGGCTTGAGCCAGTAGTGATAGGCTGCATAAAAAACTTTATAACTTTCTCGTACGATGTCCGATAACGATGAACTTTATAACAAAGTTGTAGTACTTAAAGAGATCTATAACTTTTTAATTCAATTTTTTTTGATTTGAGATCATTTAGTTGTCCAAATATGCATCACAATATTTAATAGAGCTAATACGAAAGGAATCTATCCATATGCTCTGTAGTCAAAAGTGAGTGTGTAGTGGTATAAGAGAACCTCCGATGGAAAAACAATGACAAAAATCATAGTTATCCAAAGGTTATGAAACTTTATAGTTCACAACTTTTTACTTGAAGTCACTTTGATACCGAACTATTTGATTCACAAGATTTTATATAAGTTAATACCAAAGGAATCCATATGCTATGGAGTCATAAGTGAGTGTGTAGTGGTAGTTAAAGATCTCGGATAGAGAAGTTATTAAAAATAGAAGTTATAGATCTTAAAAAGATATGCAACTTTATAGTTGACAACCTTTTCATTTGAAATCATCTATCTAACAAAAGTTATATTTAAATTCTCACATTTGAAATTTGAATTTTTCAATTGACCTCAGATGGAGAACGATCAAAACAAATGTTGTAGATCCCAAAAAGTTATACAACTTATAATTGACAACTTTTCATTTGAAATCATTTACACAAGGAAAAAACGTGAGAATTTCCTTAATTTTTTAATTTAAATTCATCAAATGACCTCAGATGGAGACATATGATCAAAACCACAAGTCGTAGATCTCAAAATAGTAATAAAACTTTGTGGCTTAAATTTTTTTCATTTCAATTCTTTCTATGGTCCCAAATACTCAATTTAAGAACAAATAAACATAAAGTGGGGAGGAAGAATAACCCAAATGGACACAATTGTCTTATAGGTGGAGTGGCTAAAGGATGAACGCGCGAGTTTTCAGAAAACCTCATCTCTGCCGGTTTTAAAACCTGCATTCATAAGCCCCCTCATCACTGTCGTTTTGGTGCTACTGGTTCAAAAACCGACAGTGATGAGATTTTTGAACTAGCAGTGATGTCCACTTCTGGGTGGTAGTAAATCACCGGTGCACAACCATATATAGGCTATATGGGTCAACCATTCTACTAGGTATGACACTATTACCATTCCAAAAAATGAATATATCCTTAAATGATCCTATTATCTTCAAGTAAATTACAAAATTTTGTCATTCTAAAGTGATCCGATCATCTTCAATTGCTCTAGTGTGCACTCCAAAAAAATTTAGGTGCACTAGCTTTGCCCCAAGTTAAACTTCTTTAACTTCAATAAAGTTTTAGAAAAAAATAATAAACCTGTTAAAGTTATAGAAGTTTGACTTATATTAGGACAAACCTACGATAATTTGGGACCCATGATGGAGTAGTATATAACTTTTGAACAAACACGATGCTGTTAGATTTGTATTTGCGCGTGTATACAGGATATTATGTATGAGTTCTACCGGACATCAAAAAATAAGTGCAATTGAGCTGCAATTGTTAGTCGAAACCTTGTCCTAACAAATTAAACTATACATTTAAGACAAAAAGGGCGTAGTACAACTAAAGCAGAGTGAGACCAAACCTGCGACACATGTATAGCAGTAGTATAACTCAAAAGGAACATCATGTGCCTCAAGTTCCAAAGCCTAGTAGAAAATATAGACACGTCGGAGAAATAAACAAAGAGCTTTACTAGTCCTTTTTATAAGAAGGAACACCGAGGACACCCCTTGGCCCTTGCCAATAAAATGACAGTGTACTGACTAACCGATTTGAATGCAGGATTTTACCGTAGTTTTTTAACCTCCATAATCAATATTGTTACAATGTGGTAAAAAGAAATTTACTTTGGCGTTGGAGTTCTAGCAGAATTTTCATTAAGGCCTTGTTTAGATGTGAAAATTTTTTGGATTTCGCTACTGTAGTACTTTTATTTGTTTATGGTAAATATTATCAATCATAAACTAACTGGGGTCAAAAGATTCGTCTCACAATTTAGAGGCAAACTGTGTAATTAGTTTTTGTTTTCGTCTATATTTAATGCTTCATGCATGTGCCGCAAGATTCGATGTAACGAGGAATCTTGAAAACTTTTTGGTTTTTGGGGTGAACTAAACAAGGCCTAATAGAACAGTTGTACAATCAGCAGATGAGATAGAATAATATAAAAGATCAGTACAAAGGGTCAACATAGAAGAATACTAGGATGCAGCGCCTCCTTTGCACCACTAGCTGGTGTATGCAAATTGTTTGCACAAGAAGAGAACATCCATACTGAGAAGCTTTGGACTTAGTAACCCTCGAATATCCCTACGCTATGTTATGATTCCCAGCTGCAAATCATGGCAAACCACAAAAGTTACAACAAAAGATGTTTAAGTACGAGGAAACATACTGTAAGATGACCTTGCTGTTATACACCGTAGCTAAGCTAGATGCCATTAGAATCCTTTATTAAAATTTGAGCACTTGAAACGAGGACACCAATGCAACTATAATACACGATGGAGCTAAATAAAAATGCTTCAAGTTCCAAGGCCACATAAAGAATTGCTTAGTCCACTACTATAAGGGTGTGATTGGTTAGTTGCCCAGCCTAAACTGTCTTGCACAAGAAACCAACCTTCTACTGGACAGGCTGAGTCATCAGTTAATGTATGGTAAGGACGTGATTGGTTAGGCCTTGTTTAGTTGCTGTCCGAAAAAATTTTGGGAAGCGCTTTCGTTTATATTCGACAAATATTATCCAATCATAGGTTAACTAGACTCAAAAGATTTGTGTCGCAAATTACAGGCAAACTGTGCAATTAGTTTTTATTTTTATCTCTATTTAATGCTCCATGCATACGTCTAAAGATTTGATGAGACGAGGAATCTTGAAAATTTTATAGTTTTTGGTGAAAGCCTTAACTAGCTTGCACAAAAAACAAGACCTCTACTGAACAGGCTGAGTCATCAGTTGATGCACCAAGAAAAGAACCTCTACGGAGCCGTACCATGAGGTCGTGGCAATGAGGACAGATTTGGCAGAGTTAGAGAGGTGCATGAAGAGCACCTTGGATAGTGGATCAGGGCACGAGCTTCTCATCGGTGAGCGAGAGCAAGTCGCATGTTAGGAGGCGAGACTAGACAGTGTCAAGGTTAGCCACCACATGGAAGGCTACTGATACCAACACAACACAATAGGCATCCCGTGGCTAAAAGGATCTAGATGGCTAGAGAGGGGCTGAATAACCTATTAAAAAATTCTACAAAGATTACAAGACTAGGGTAAATTGACTACAAACTATTGCTAATGGGCATGAATTAATGCCTACTATTGAAAGCCCAAGTTCAATTTTGGTAATTAATGACACCAAGTTGTTAATACCATTATATTTAAGTAGTTTGAGATAGGCATATCAACCCTTATGATGAAGGAGCAATGTGACATAGAGCGGTGGACATATGATCACAAAGAGATGAAGCTTGAACATAGAAATGAAGATCATGGTAATCGAGCACTTGGTGATGGAGAAGGAGTAAAGCGATCAAGGCAAACCATAGGAATTTGCTTTTACCGGTCTAAGATGAGTAGAGAAATGATCGACCAGATTTAGGATAGATAGCAGACTATCAAGAGGGGCAATCACGGTCATCGCTCGAATCAAGTGCTACTAGGTCAACATCTTGAGTGTATGCATTAGATCTAGTAAAGAGCTAACTTAACTCCTTTGAAGAAAATTTCTGTGAAAATGCTAAGACACATGCGTATGGTGGTGGACACTTGGTGGTGTTAGCACATTTGCAAAGGATGTAGAGTTTAAGGGGCAGAGAGAGGTTTTAGTTCTTCTCTCCCTCCCGCTGAGCTTACGAGGCAAGATTCGACGCTTACGGGAAAATGGAATGCTTATTTTCTATTGCGCTGAAGACCGTGTTGAAAAAGAGGCGAAGTCACGCGAGTGTTTCTCGCTGAGAAGCACTCGTCGGATGCTGGGACAGGCAGCATCGAACATTGAGCCCATGTCTGATGAGTACAACGCAGTAAGGTGCAAACAGTTGTGTGCATTGGAGCGTCCGCTAGGTTCACGTCGGACATAGACCGAACACTACCCGTCGGACGTAGACCGAACACTGTTCAAGCGTTCGGTATAGCGTGTTGTCAACTTCTGTCGCGAGTGAGTTTCTGGCTATGTGCATCGGTGAAAGGTAATATGGCTAGAGGGGGGTGAAAAGCCTATTTAAAAATTCTATAAACTCACTAGAGCAAGATGTTAGTAAAAAACAAAGCGAAGCTTTCTGCTCTAGCTCTCAAGGGGTGTTTGCAAGTCACCTATCCAATAATTCGAGTTGCTATAATCACTATGCAAACAAGACTAAGTCTCTACAAGTTACACTAGTGAGCTTAACTACTCAAAGCAAGATTAGCAACTAAAGTAGTTACACTACTTTACGGTAAGTAAAAGGAGAGGAAGAGATATTTATACCGTCATGTAGGGATGAACCAATCACCAATATATCAACAAACAAGCACCGGAAGAATGCCAATCAATCACAATTGAGATATCGATTTTTCTCCCGAGGTTCACATGCTTGCCGGCACGCTATGTCCCCGTTGTGTCGACCAACACTTGGTGGTTCGGCGGCTAAGAGGTGTAGCATGGACCTCGTCCTCACTAGGACACCGCAAGAACTTACCCACAAGTGAGGTAACTCAATGACACGAGCAATCCACTAGAGTTACCTTTTGGCTCTTCACCAGGGAAGGTACAAGACCCCTCACAATTACCGGGAGATGGCCATGAACTCATGCAAATGCTCATCCATTGCTCCAAGCCGTCTAGGTGACGGCAACCACCAAGATTAATAAGAAAACCACAGCCAAATTGATCCCCAAGTGCCACTAGATGCAATCACTCAAGCAAATGCACTTGGAATCACTCCCAATCTCACAAAGATGGTTAATCTATGAAGGAGATGAGTCGGAGGTGTTTGCTTAGGCTCAAAAGGATGCGAAGTATATTAGAATGCCAAGAGGCTGAGCCCCAAGCTGGCCAACAACTATTTATAAGCCCCTCAAACAAATAGAGCCTTGGCTCTTTCACTGGGTAAAAGTCAGGGCCACCAGATGCACTACTGGTGAGCCACCAAACACTCAACCCCTGTGTCCGGTGCTCCAGAGAAAGCCACGTGTCCCCTACTTGAATCTTACGTGTGAAAATCTAACGGTAAAATTTGAACCACCGGACGTCGTCAAGTAGACATCAGACGTGTCCGGTGCACACTGGTCACGTACACAGAGAGGTCTGTAAAAACACAGGAGCACCAGACTCACTCTGAGCGTCCGGTGCTCTCAGTCAATCTCACTGCTGAAGTCAAGCCACACTGGACACACAAACAGGGTCTAACCCATGTCTGGTGCTTGGCGTCCGGTGCTCAGCCCTAACAGCGCGAGGCACTAACAGCACACTGGACGCGCAGGCTCAGCGTCGGGTGCCTACGGTCAGAGCGTCCGGTGAGTGTATTTTCAGTGAAAAACACTCCGGCAACTTCTCCAATCTTTCCATTGGCGCAATAGGAAATATGCATTCCATTTTCTCAAAAGTGCCGAACTCAAACTCCTCTCTACCCTACAAACTCCACCTCCTCCTCAAAGTGTGCCAACACCACCATGTGTGTACCAACAAGTGCAAGTGTGTTAGCATTTTCAAAAACATTTTCTTCGAAGGAGTTAAGTTAGCTCACTAGGTTCTAAATGCATGCACATGAACAATGTCACCTAGTGGCACTTGATAACTGTTTAGCCAAAGAATTCCCCTCTTTATAGTATGGCTATCTATCCTAAATTTGATCACACCCTCTATGGTGTCTTGACCACCAAAACCAAACCCTAAGCAATACCTTTGCCTTGATTTCCATAGGGTTTTGTTTTTCTCTTTCTTCTTTTCTAAGTTGAGCACTTGATCATCTTGTGGTCATCATGATTATCACCATGATCATCTCTTTCTCCATCACTTGGCACGTACCAACCTCATTAAGTCTACACACACTTAGTATAGAGGTTAGTACAAGGGTTTCATCAATTATCCAAAACCAAACTAGGGCTTCCAATTTCTCCCTTTTTTGGTAATTGATGACAACTCTTTTTACAAGGATTTTCAATAAAATTTCTTGGATTCATGTTGCTTGCCCAAACATTTTACCTTGTGCAAAGGTTATGGACAAGTTTCATAAACCCAAATTGGTAGCAATTGCTCCCCCTACATATGTGCTAACAGTTTGGATTTGAAAGCTTGCACATATGCTTGAATAGGAAATA
>Ga0182004_10001652_pt1 | contig 16649 bp, 17 predicted proteins | sample Sormic07211540_1_FD_120479 | JGI IMG/M metagenome (GOLD analysis project Ga0182004, IMG submission 120479) | Endophyte microbial communities from Sorghum bicolor roots, Mead, Nebraska, USA - 072115-40_1 MetaG | ecosystem: Host-associated > Plants > Roots > Unclassified | place: USA: Nebraska...
GGGGGTTTTTGTCGCGCTCCCGATCCTTCCAGCTTCCAGTCCAGGGGTTTGTGCTCCTGTGGGGCTACGGCTCGCGACGTTCTAGTGCTACGTGTGCCGACGCGCCTCCGGATGGGTTGGGTGGCCGTGGGTGGGGTTTTTATGGGCCGCGCCTCGTCCACACGCTCCCCGGCGCGCGCCGTCCTCCAGAAAAAACACAGCTCGTTTTGTTGCCGGAGGTGCTGGGCGTCAGGCAGATAAGACGATGGAGGAAACGGCAGGAGCTGGACGTGCCTGGCGTGACGGCGTGTGAACGCGACGGGCGCAGGGTATTTTCGATAAAGCAAAGCCTCCTGCAGATGCCGTTCACACGAGCGCAGCGCATGGCCACGGGCGCGACGGCGAGGGAAGATCTGTGTGGGTGCACATGCGCACGGGACGTAATAAATAGTAATCCTACTGTAGAGTCTATGTGGCCGATCTGCCTACCCAAAAGCCGGAAAAGCACCCTCGGATTTTTCACGGCCATGGCCAATGTGCGGTAAAACATGACACGGCTACTTCGCGACCAGCGGCGCACACTTTGGAGGCGTTACCGCGATTTTTTTTTTCTCGTTCCGGGACGGTTCCGTGTCACGAATGAATAATGCACCAAAAAGAGAGGGGAAAATGAAGAAAAGACGAGCGTCGTGACGCACGCAAGCATCCTCAGCTGAGGCCGTTCAGTCCTGCCCATGCTCAACAAGCCAATCTCCTCGAACAATCTGCTTGCGATGGGCCGTCACGTGAAAAGGAGGGCTGCATCCATCACCCCCATCCATTATAGGGTTGCGACTTGCGCTCAAGACGATGGTTACCAGTAAGCAATGCCCAGATTTTTGCATTGCACCATATAAAATCTTCCGAACTCAGCCCCATCCAAACACATCTCGCAACCAAAATGATTGTTTAGACCGTGCCCTGGTGGGATCAACCTTACCTAGACCCCCGAATAAACATAACTTTACAAACTCGCCTAGTACATATGTCTCGCTGCATCGGGGCTCATCACCTCTTAGGACAACAGGCAACAAAGAAAAACTTATGGCTAAACTGCTGATAACAATCGAACATACTCTGAACCTGAACAGCTACAAGAGGCATTCGAATAAAATACAGAACACCACATTAATCCACCATAAAACGAAAAGCCAAACAACAGGACAGAAAGCCACAGACTGAATTATCCTGACACTATAAACCAAGGGAAGCCATTAAGGACTGACAAAATCAAGGGACAAAAAGAGCAAGGTCAACAGACACCACATCTTTAGTTAAGATAATCCATCAACTCCATGTCTCCAGCTCAAAACTCAAACAAAAATGCTTGTTGCAGGACTACAGGGAACAATAAACACCATTGCGCAAGTTCTGATCTCCAAATAAGATAGCACTACTGTGACGCGACTAGCACTTCACTCGTCATCCTCGTCATCATCAGCATCGCCAGAGGAATTGAGGGCGTTGAGCCTTTCCACGAGGCTAGCCTTCCTCTGCTCATAGGTCAACTTCTTGGGGTTGTACCTAAAATAAACAGAAGATGTGCACAGGTCAGTGACTCAGTAGCAAGCAAACTATGTAATTAGGTTGGGCAGAAACATTCAGATGTAGACTATATAGAATATAGAAAGTTAGAAACATCAGTCAGCTAGTAGTCTAGTAGGGCCATACCTCTTGTGCTCCTTTGGTGGCGTCTTTGTTGACTTGGCCATGCTAGGATCAGCACGGATGGCAGCATGGACCTTCTTGTACAGAGCTTCCATGTCATCAGCCTCAATTCCCTTCTTGATGTACTCACTGAAGTGAGCCTGGTACTTCTCGGGCTCCTCATCAGCCAGATTCTGGAATAGTTCACGAGAATAATAGTACCAATGAGATTTAGTCAGCGCCCCCAAATAGAGCACCTGATGTGGGATAGTTACATATTTATGAAAATTAACTTACAAATTGATATCCAAATCATTACATGGGAAAAAGTATAATCTGTCAAGCAACATGCACAACTTACCTTCATATACTCAGCAACATGGAGACCATAGATGTACTTGCGGTGGATATCAGCATCCAGCTGCTTATCATCCTTCTTAAAGCCAGCAAACCTCTTATCGCTGTGAGGAATATCCAGACCACCATCCAAAGCTCCCTGCAGCAACAAGCATTTTGTGTTAAAATGCTCTCCATAAAAACATATCCTTTATAAACATACAACAAAACTATAGTTTGCTGAAAATTAGATAAATGGGAGTGTCCATTCTTTCAGTGTGGACTCAGAAACATGTGGGGGTTCATAATGGAATATTGATGTTATTAAATTCAAGAAGAAAATGGAACTAGTGATAAACATTTATCAAGACTTAAGCAATACTGATCTCATATCGAAAAACTTCTTTTGATGAGCCACCTACAACCAAATCACAAGGAAAACATCTCACAAGTATACAATCATTCATGATACATAAGGAATATACCTTCAGGGCACCAAAGACACGGTTTCCAGTGGTAGTCCTAATTAGGCCGACATCCAAGAGTGCACGGAAAGGCCTCCTCCCTTCAGCTGGCTCGACAGAGAAGTCCTCACCAGTGGCCTGAGAACAGAAGATCATCTCTCACCCAATGCAATATCATCAAAACAGCAAACAGAATAAATATAAACATTTGTTTGAATTTTACCTCAACATTGCCCTCATACTCCTGATCCAAATCACGGATCTTGAGCACGCGACGAGCCAAAAGAAGACCAGTACAGTAGGCTACAAGATGGGGGCAAGGAGTCAGCAATACAACATAAATGTGCTTAGTAACAAAACAGATATTACACATTCTTTGCAGACAAAAATATACCTGCAGCATAGTTGGTCAGACCAACTTCTAGACCGTATCGTGGCAGCTCATGGGAATAGGCAGCAGCAAGAACCATATCACCCGCAATACTTGCAGATACGATTTGTGCAGTGATGTCTTTGTTGGTCTAAAGATATTTATTAAGAGATACAATGCCTCCAATGCTCAATGTGGAAAATAATAAGCAGAGAGAAGATGATCAAAGCACAGAAATAACAGATTCAAAGGATACAAATCGCACAACGAATCGGTATTTGGGCGTATTGTACTTGTTCTTGTCTTGGTTAATCAACCTTATCCTTGCCCTGTAGTCTGTCTTACCAGCTGCAAACGAGCACAATAGAAATGTAGACTATCAAACACAGCAAATAGCAAAAATAACAAAACAATTCAGAGAGCAAACAGAGCATACCACGCCTTCTCTTGAACTTCACTTGGAAACGCTTGAAGTACGCATTGGTCTTCTGGGTCTTGACGAACCCTCCCTGGAGACATAACCAGAAAGCACATGAATACACAGGTGCAATTGAATATGAGAAAAGACTATCACTCATCCATACAAGGGACTTCTCTAAGTTGCCATCAAACATATGCAGTGACTTATAGTAGATCAAACACGCAAACTAAGCAGCAAACATGTCCTTACCAATAGTCACACAGCTGAGTTTACAACATAGATGGCAAAAGCATCCTACTGACATGTGTCTATGAACCAGTGCCCCCTTACTGAAGATAGATCTAATGGCACTGCAATATGTCTATTAACAAACATCAACCAAAGTCATCACAGGCATATCAGCTATACTCTAAGTGCAGACCTACTAAACCTAACAATCTAAGCAATTCAAATCCTAATCAAACCAGGAAATGAGACTCATAAACACTCATGGACAGTTAAAAAACAGTGTAACATGCATTCAACATTAGCTCCCCACCACATGAACATGAAACCACAAATAGATAGCAGATGCACTAATCACCAAATCAAATGAGCTAGCCAGAAGCAGCGCGTCCTTTGGCTGTAAGGGTCAGATGCCCTCCCTTCGCACGAACAATATTTTAGCGAACATGCATTTTAATCTCATAAAGCCCACAGGCAGCTTAGTGCATTTGATAAGAAAATATAAAGCATAGCAAATCTAGTACCATCAATCTCAGTTCAATACAAACAATATTAGGCCACCAGTTGCCACAAGGCTCGCCTTGTCACAATGTTCACTCAACTCAATACAAACAATAACATTTGAGCAAAATTATTTGCTAGCATACAATGCCTAGGACACATTGCCTTCCTCTCCAGGTGGATCAATGGTGGAATAAGGGTGGCTCTAGATTAGAAAATGGTAAGACAGGCTGTCTTTACTAGAGGAAGCAGTGGATACTCATCCTAAGGCTAACAGGTCCAAATGTCGAGAAGACAGTGGTGACACATATAAAGATTTGCCTAAAACTTAGAAGCCCAAATTTTGTCGCCCTGTCATGGAGTTTTTTTGAGCCACAAAGAACATGCCATATTCTCTCCTTCTGCAATATGCTTTCTTTAGAGCGGAGATTGGCTTGGTGCAATAATATTGCACTATCACCTTACTGAATCCATTCTATGAATAAGATGATTGATGCATTCCCAAGGCACCATGAATTTTCACTTGTTTAGTGCCATCAACATTACAGAATAACTGAATAAGAGTACAAGGGAATGTGTTGGCATTCAGTCTGTTTACGCTTGTTATGTGACAAAGCCTACATCTGGGGTACTGGGACTCGCCAGAAGCACAGGCACAGGCGCCGCACCATACATGACTTCCACGGTTCCACCGCCGCCGCTTCTCCGCCTCGTCTTCCCTCCCATCTCCGCCCCCACCTCCACCGTGCCCATCCCCCAGGAGCCCCTAGCTCATGCTCGACGAGGACGCCCTACCCCGAAAAAGGCTTGCCTAGATTCCCCCACTCTCCCCTAGTGATTAGTGAACAAATCCACCCAAACCATACGCTCGATGCAAAGGCACAGACGCAGCAATCCACTGGAGAAGCACGAAAGGAGAGGAGGGTTTGGGGTTCTTACCGCCATCTCGGTCGCCTGCTGTGGCTGCGGCCTGCGGACGCGCACGCAGCGGCAGCGGCGGCGGCGGCGGCGGCTTCTCCTGGGGCCGCGAGAGGGTGAGGGCGAAAGGAGGAGAGAAGGGTTTTATATGGGCAGCTCCTCGGGCGCTTTTACTGGGCCGAGTGGACGGATGGATCGCGTGACATGATCGCAGTTGACGGCCAGGATCAGTTCGAGGGTGTAGCGGGGATCATATTCACAGCCATCCAAGCTGTGAATTCTCAAAAGCACCCCAGCAGAAGAAAATCCTTTGGTCACATTCAAAGGAAAACTGTATTTGGAACGATGATTCCTAGCTTTAATCTCGAATTGTCAATGAATGACACAACTATCCTTAAACAATAAAGTTCGCTGTTTGGTTTGTCACTAAAATAAACTTCAGTGTCGCATTCACGTGATCCCACTTCGCGTGATCATATCTAAATGTGTAGACAAAAAATATAAAACCAAAACATCTCATAATTTGAAAAAAAAATGTACTTTTATTACTTTTATTTTGTATCTATTTAAGTGCATAGTCACTGTCTAAAAAATGTATAGTAAAAGTTATGTATCTAAAAACACAAAATGTCTTATAAATTTGAGTGGAAGAAGTAATTAACAAACATGGCACACTATGATTTTGATGAACCATGACTTTGGTCATCTCCAGTAGGCAAGATATGGGGAAAATATGTACAGCGAACCTATCTCTTGGTGCAAACATGCAACGTCAATCAAAAATCATATTTCCGTGGCTCCAAAAAAAAATTGAAGCGATGCACATTCGAAAAGCATAGATGTATTTTTGTCACAATAGTTAGAATTCAAACTCATTTTATATAAAAAAATCATATGAAAATGACAAAATTCATTGAATTTTATTATTTTCATATCTTCTAAAATTGAGGAAATCCCAACTATTGCAACAAAATACATCTATGGGGTATGGATGCATGTCATATTTTCTTAAGCAATCGAAATACAATTTTTTATGAGTTCTCATGGTTTGCTCTACATATTCCCTCTCCCTGCCCCACCCCCACCCTCTTGTACAGAAAGACATTGTCCATGTACATTGCAAGAGATCAATGTGTATGTACAGCAACCCAATGTACCAACAACAACAATTTTAACCATGACACCAGACCACATGTATATGAAAGGTTCTACCGGTACACTCTTTATTCATCCTTAAACACAGAATCTAGATGCCGCCTCTGAATCTCAGGTGTAAAACCAATGAACCAAACATAATCTCACAACGCCAACTACAAAACAGTTATGATCATCATCATATTCTATTGGCCCATATTTCCAAGAAGTCGCTCCACTGCAGCATGAACATTTCCAGCGGTAGCGGCCAAGGCTCGGATGTTCTCCTGTGTGTCAAAGAAACCCATTTCTTGGAGCTGAGCTAATTGTGTTGCATACAGTTCTTCTGGCGGCACTGCAAATTTTGACATTACTTTGTTGATGAGAAGACTTCAAAAAATCATCCAAAGAGAAAAGCTTCAAGGGATCATACTTAGTTGAACTGCATGATTAATCTCTGCATTAACAGAACAGACTATGTACTAACCATTACGAGCATTTGGAACACCTAGGCCACCACCAGCACCAAGCCCGCTGAACATGTTCATCAAGGTGTTGAGGTTGACATTGCCTAGGATTCAAGTTTTCCAAAAGTTATTAAATAAGCAAGATCATATGTAAATCCAATTAAAAAGGCAGTCGACTGTCTAAACAAGTTTAATTAAATCAAGTTCTGGCAAAGACTTGGGACCCTAACAGAGTTGAATTAGCTCAAAAGGTCAGGAAAACCACACATGTTTCTTCCTAGGATTGTCACTTGGTCAAAGAATATTATTATTCTCGTGTGGAAATTTTCACTCAAGTTAAATATTTAAATGACCTTTGGAAGAAATGCTCAAACTGATCTTGTGGTTTATCCATACAGAATGTAAAGAAACAAACATCAATAAGTCATAGTGCAAATAAATTCTGGGTAAGTCCATTTCGAAACTGCAGATAGTAAATTCAGGAGATACCTGCACCAGAGCCTGATTGTGTCCGCTCCCTGGATCAAACAACAAAAGGAATTCAAAAGGCAGTTGGTGCACAAAGTTGGAGATTGCGATACAAGAACAAATGAAAAAAAAAAACCTTTCCCTAGGCTAAATAACCATAAAAAAAGGTGAAATCAAAAGTTGAAATGCTCACTGTCCAGCTTGTTGTTGGCCAAGTTGTGACATCAAAGACTGCTGGAATGAAATTAATTGCTGCAAAAGAAATAACATTTAGTATATTCTTATGCACATGTAGCTAGAGCAGTATGATTGATCACCTGCAATGTTTCAGGAGACGTCAACTGGCGAAGAAATTCTGGATTCTGAATCATTTCTCTCATTTGAGTATTGGATTCCATCATGTTACGTACATTTGGATTCATATTAAGCAGCTGCATCAACAGAGTATCAGAACTTTATGTATAAGCAGGACAAGAAATATGCACTTTATCAAATATTTCACAACAGAAGTACTTCAAGCATCATACCTGATTCATGGACTGAGGATTAGACATAATGTTTTGCATCATCTGCATCATAGTTGGGTTTTGCAAAACTTGAGTCAAGAAGGTAGCATCAGAGCCACCACCACTGGCACCAAGCATACTTCCCAAATCTGCTGAACCCAACCCTCCTAGGCCACTTGCTGTGGTACTCCTAGTGTTGCTAGCAGGAGGGGACCTTGCTGCTCCTTGGGTAGAGCCAGCTGTTGATTTTAAGACTTAGAACAAAGATACACACAACTACCAACATGGGAAAAAATGAATATCCAAACTTACCATTTGGGCCCCAAGGATTTGGAAGTGGATTAGTATTTGGAGCTGGAGAGCCTGAAGTGGGGTCTGAAGCTGTAGTTGTTCCATTTGCAGCTGAGTCTCTTGCTTGGTTAGACCCCTGGTTTCCTAGAAGAGCAGCAAATGGATTCGAGTTTCGATCACCCTCGCTACCCATTGTTGTTGCATTCAGAAAAGGCTCTTGGACAGTTTCATACATGCGACGGAGCATGTTGAATCCTTCTGGAGAAGATTCAATGTTGCTCATGGCTCTGTCTGTGTTCCGCATCATCTCCCTCATGAGTTCAGGATTCCGAACTGCTTCAAAAGTCTGGCGCATGATGCTTGGATCATTGAGGACATGAGCAAGATCTGGATTGCGATCAATAAGCTCACGCATTTGAGGATTGTTCATTATTATACTGCGTATGAGTTCAGGACTGTTCATCAAATTCTGCATAAGTGGCATATTCATTATTTCCCTCATCAAGTTCGGATTTTCCGCTAGCTGTTGTTGCATCTGGTCTAACTCAGGGAGGCCAGATCCAAACAAACCTGACCCCCCACTGTTAGCAGCAGCCCCTGTAGCACCCAGACTTTGTAACAAGCCACCCAATCCTGCTGCCGGGGAACTGGCAGGAGCAGCAGTGGTAGGTTCTTGGTTGGCTGCAGGTGCAGTAGATGCTGGTGGTGGCGCAGCACCACGTACCATGTGGATTGTATGGTCTGTCTCCACACCTTCATAAAGAGACAATACAAGATTACAAGAGAGAACGGAAACAGAATAAGGGAGCACACTGATAGGTGAAGCTCCTAAATCAGGCAACAGCTTGCCAAATCAAAATGTAAAAAGTGCTACGATTCAGACACGAAAGTGTTTCCATCACCAAAATAAACAAAATTCAGAATGTCCTTTATTTCTAATTGGTGATAACTGGTAGCATAGAGTTCCTTTGTAAGTGAGATCAAAATCGAATAGGCGTAAATAAAAAACACAAAAAAGGTCTCCTCCATAAAATCCCCATGGGCTCTCACTATTGATATTTGATGTTCTACCAAAGAACTCAGTTATGCATCATAAACAAATTTAAGTTTCACGTTTGGCTAGTACTATTTGACAAGTGGCAACAGTCTACCTCAGCTTTGACAAATGAGAATTCTACATAACATTCAAACTGCTGGTTTATTGAACTTATACAGCTGCATGGATTGTTGGTGAATCAGAAATGCAACATGAAACCCCTAAATTATCTATTGTGTTAGCAAAAAACAAAACAACAATTTCTAAACCTGCTGTATGAAAAATAGACAAGTTCTCTCTATATATCGTAAGTTTTAAATGTTGCCATAAAGAGCACAATGTATAAAGGTAACATCAAGATAAACCATTTAAATATGATCAGGTAAATGCCGGTGCAGATAAAAATAGGTTGTGTGCAAAAATTTTCGATGGCCATGGATCAAATCTGTAAAGCACTGAGACTCTGTGATATCTTTTAGACATATCTTTCCATTTCATCTAGAACCATTTTGTGACGGATATTGAACACGTGGACAATGCCCCCTAAATAGAAAGGATGGTTCATGTTGACATCTAAAAGACGACAAAAGTAGCTGCTAATGCTTACGGCTGACACGTGGATCAATAAAAACGGTTAACAAGATGCGTCCGTTACCAACGAACTTAAACTATGGGTAAGAACTCAGAATGGAAATGATGATCCTTCCAAGTCACAGAACACTAAGATACAATCGTGATATCAGCATATATACAGTATGAAATGCAAAAGTTCCACCCACCTGCTGATAAACTCTACTACCTTGCTGCGTGGTTAGGGTAGTAGAGTTTATCATCAGGTGAGTGGAACTTTTGCATTTCAAAGCTTGCATGGCTTCAGCATATTCAGAACTACATTCACGTCAAGGCATCAAAGCAGCATGTATTTCTCTCCTGCTGCATCTTTGCTATCGTAGACTATCAACGAACCTGCAAGTCTCCTTGCGCTAAGCCTACATGCTGCACCTACCACGGAGCATTCCGAATGTACGGAATCATCCATGACCATCATCGCCAAGAAACAAACCTCCATGTCCTGACGGCAGGAAATATATTAACAGACATTGCATCTAACACACCAGCAAGGGAGAACCGAGAGTGCAACATCGCAGCTCGCACGCATGAGTAACCAAATCGACCACAGTCCACAACGTAACAGGGGAAACCACGCACCACCAAGGGGGTAGGAGCACTCTCACGAGAGGATAGGGGGAAACCACGTACCCCCAAGGGTATAGCACTCTCAGGAGAGGAAAGGGGAAAGCACGCACCGTAGCTGGCTAGGGTTTGGTCGTCCTTCAAGATCCGACCCTTGTAGATCAGCCGCTGCTGCGGCGCCGGCACGTCGCAGCTCTCGGCGACGATCGCCTTGAACGCCCCGACGGTGGTGCCCAGGTCGGCCCGCACGGCGAACTTGGAGCCGTTGGTGCACCGGATGTGCAGCGTGGCCTGCGCGGCCGCGGGCTCGCCGCCGGCGTCGGCGTCCCCGTCCCCTCCGCCCATGCCCTGGCCCTAAGGTCGATCCGCCGGGGGCGGCTGCCTCACGGCTCCGATTCGGCTCTCGGCGCGTGCGTGGAGCGCGAGCGACGCGGCGGAGGAGAGGTGGAGGACTCGTAGCCTCGGCCCCTCTTCGGCTCGCTATTTGGAGTGCGTGCGCTGGGGGTGTTGGTCTCGTGCCTGGCGTGTGCGAGGAGGAAGAAGGCGACACACCACACACACGGGACGGGAGGAATAATGACTTTGGTGGGGAGACGCGATTGAACGGCGGACATGACTGTGCGACAGGGATGGATGGCCGTGATTCCTTGCGTGCTGTGGGGTCAGAACGGCCTGGGGGCGGGTGGGGCCGTCATGTCAGGACTCAGGACTGTGAGCCTGTAACCGGTAGATAGATTGAAGAGGTAAAAGTTTTTGGGCGTCACATGTTTTATAGATGCTGGAAGAAGTATTTGATATCAGTAGAAAAACTAATTAAATAACTCGTTTAAATTTATTAAGCCTAATTAATCTGTCATTAGCACATGTGTTGTAGCACTTAAGCTAATCATAGATTAATTAGGCTTAAAAGAATCGTCTCGCGATTTTCAATCAAATTGTGTACTTGGTTTTTTTTCTATATTTAATGTTCTATGTATGTGTCTAAATATTCGATGTGATGGATGGAAACTTTTTGGACAGAGAACCAGGGCCTTGTTTAGTTTAACCAAAAAAACAAAAAAAATTCAAGATTCTTCGTCACATTGAATCTTACTGTACATATATGGAGCATTAAATATAAATAAAAATAAAAACTAATTGCAGCGAGATGAATCTTTTAAGCTTAATTAAATAATAATTATTAAATATAAATAAAAATACTACAATATTAAAATCCAAAAACTTTTTGGATCTAGACAAAGCCCAAACCTGAAGGTTCGTGTTAAGCGCTGTAGTACTTGTGACTTGTACGTATATACGGAACACAGGTAACACTCCAAATCCAAGTCCGATAAGGAAGAGGTGTATTCCTTTTATTTATTCTTGTCTATTTAAGAGGCGACCGAGAGAGGTCTCTTGTTTATCCACGATCGAGTCTCGACTATATATATACCGGTGAGGACTCCGGATACACCAACACCACTCGAGGTCGAGGAGCAAATAATGTCGTCATCAAGCAGTAATAAGGAGGCGTCGAGCCATGTACTGCCCATGGTGCCGTTCCTCGTCGCCACCGATCCCAATGCGATTACTGAAGATGGACACGCCATTTTGCTAGACTCCAATGGCGAGCGCCTCACCCACGACTTCGAGGCGCTAAGGGGTAGCACGAGACTTGCAGCCACCTGTCAAGGGTGGATATTATCTCTAGGTTCAGAACAAGAAGATAATCGCCGATCCTTTCTCTACGATCCTTACACCTGTGATAAGATCGAGCTGCCACGTTTCGACGACACTCTTCAACTCCCAAGAGATTTCAGCGCCGCATTGTCGTCGGACAAACCAACGACGACAAACAACACAATAGTGGTCGTGCTTCATCCTGACCAGACGACACTGTGGTACTGCCGTGTCGTCATCGCCGGCAGCGGCGGCGAGCAGAATAACAACGACGATGCCGCCGACGCCGCCGAGTGGATCAAGTACGAGTACGACGTGGGGACGCAGCAGAAATATTGCGACGACGCTGAAGGTCTGGTGTGGAGGAAGATCATCATATGGCACCTCACGGCATGCCAGGGCAGATTCTACTTCCCCGCGACGATGCTAGAGCACGGCATCCTCGAGTTCGACCCGCACCCGGCGATCCGCGTCGTGGCGATGGGCGGCCTGCCAGAGGTCGTGCCGCCAAACCCCTGGGGGTGGTGCGCTCACATCTGCCATTTCGAGATGGACGGCGAGCACTACCAGTTGCTTGCGTATTTCTACATGGAGCCGGCGGTCACTACTGGCATCGCTCTGTACAGGATGGACGTCGGAAGGCGGCGGTGGTGCGAGGTTGTAGATGGGATCGGTGGTGGCGGCGACCGAGCGCTGCTGTGGTGTGGGTATGGTGGAGGATGCTGCACGGCCTCTAGGTTTGGGTTGGAGCCTGACTGTGTCTACATGATTCACCCCTTCGACAATTTGATGCATGTATTCAACTTAGCTGCGAGGACTGAGAGAGTGTGCTTCCATCCTTCTGAAGATCTTGCAAAGTTGCCGTCTGGCGCGTTCTGGCTGCTTCCTACCAATACCGATTAAAAAGCGTGTAAAAGGTCGACCAGAGCAAAGTTTGTCTTCTGATTGATAGAGAGAGATGCGTTTCAGCAGCTACCTAGTGTGTCTTCTCACCATAGTACTTAAGTTCCTTTACATATCGGTGTGTGACGGTGTATGTATCTCGGTACGTTTATTATCAGTCAATAATATGCATGTACAAATAAATGTGCCGGTCTAAAACTAGTGAGTGATTTCATCAGTGTTTAATCTTATTTTGTATAAAATTCATGTAACATAAGCGTGATGGCGTGATAGCAATTAAGACATCCAAAGGTATAAATATGACTATTATTCGGAAAAAAAGGTTAAAAATAAAAAAGGGTTTTTGTTCGCATAAAAGCAAAAAAATTTCCACGTGGCAAGATGCATTCATATATACATTCATATTCAGATGGAAGAAAATCGGTGTGTAATACCATGACTGTTTATTTTCTTCATGAGATCAGATTAATTACTTCACAGGACAGAGGCTATATTTTAGTTCTAGAGTTTAGCACCGAATCATTTTTTAAACTTGTAGCTAGGGAGGGTTTGCTAACTAGTTTGTTACCTCAAGTTGGCATGGCATGGAGTTCAGTACGTACCGTAGACAAGAAAGATCATGTGATGATTCATTTGTTTTGCAAGTATGAATGCTTCTTGCCACATGGAAAAAAAACATGTGATGATTTATCAATGCATTCTGTTACCATTCAGAATATATAATTTACAAATAAGAGTTTATCAATGCATTTTTTTTTTGCATCCCATTCTCACATACACAAAGTTTGACACTATTTTGTTATGCTGAAGCATCTCTTTTACCATTCAGAGTTTACAAAATCGACATAATAATTACGGGAACCTAGATGTCTTGAATTCATATACAGTAATCAACCCCTCAAATTGACAGATAGTCAATCATCACACTGTTGAGTCAGAGAAAATTAGCTATTTGATATTGGTAAGATGGCAACGAGTATAAACCCACTGGGTTTTGTTAGCCCAAACCCATACTCATAAACATAAAATTTGCATGCTAAAAACCCATAACCCATGACGAGTTTAATTTTGTGCCCAGACCTATGCCCATCGGGTCACAGGTACCCATCGGGTTACCTATGGGCGTATCCACATAGCAACAACAAAAAAAAGAACATGAGTATGAAATTATATTCATTCTTCTCATTTTCACTTGAATGAACATACCATCTTATATATGTCTCTAAACATAGTAGTTTAGTAGAAAAAAAAAGATCTTGTGGACTGATATGATTGCTTCACTATGATGGATTGAGTTTTAAAAACCCACAGGTTTACGGGTTCAGGTACTACATCTCCAGACCCATACCCACAAACCCATTGGGTTTGGATTTTTGCTCATTAACGAACCCAAGGGTAGAGAAATTGACCCATATTCCTGCCTAATAGAGTAAAAATCAGTTGGGTTTGGGGTACCCGTTGCCATCTTGAGTAAAAGTTAGCATCGCAAAAATGTCAAATTTTTTTTATCACGGGCTTCATAAATTTGCCATGTAGTATAGTACGTGTCAGCTTGTTCGCTTAAACTTATCTATCGAATCTGCTAACTATTTAATAATATTTTTTTTATAATAAATGAACAAACGGTGACTTTTCAGCTAATGGGACAGTCTTTTTCTATCCTTCCTAAATTCATGCACCCAATTACCCAAACCAAAAACACCAGATTGCCCTTGAGAAGGCGTCGCGTCCGCTGGAGGCCTGGAGCAGTGTCGGTCAGGCGGCGGCGCAGGGAGAAGTTGTTGCAGCACCTTGCGACGCCCCTTGGTGACCTTGCCGTGTAGTCCTCGCTCGCATAGCTCGAGAGATCAGGAACCGGCCGCGGCGGCGACGGCGGCGGCGCGGCCCACCTCGTCGGGGAAGACATCGGCGGCGCGTGCTCTTGCGAGGCGTGGTGGACTACTGGCCTCGTGGGCTTAGTTGGGCCGGCGGGCTGGTATTTCTATCACCTGATGCGAGCGGCGAGCCAAACGGTGGGCGCTTGGACGCTGAGGGACGGCCCAGATAGAGTGACTGCCGCCACAACAGTCAACAGTCAAGTAGAGTCGCCCGGCGTCAGGCGACCTGGTTCCGCGCCGCCCCGCCGCCCGCCCCGCGCCGCGCCCATGTCATGACGCCGCCGCGTCAGCGCGCTGACCCGTCGCCCTCGCCCTCGCCCTCGCCCTCGCCCTCGCCTTCTTCCCCGCCTCCCCTCCTCTCCCGCCTCCGCTCGGCGGCCTCCAGTTTCCTGGTCAGTCGCCGTGCCACCTCTCTGCCACGCACCGTCTCTCAAGCATTTCGTCGAGCACCATGCCGGCCGGGCGCTTGGTCGAAGCGTTACTCTTCTTTCCGCTGACGCCGTCGTGTTTCTCTCAGGCGCGGCATTACAGCACGAGGAAGGGAGGCGACGGCACCGGTCCTCCGAAGCCGAAAGGTGGTGGCTCCTCCGCGCCAAAGAACCTCAGGCCAGGTGATACTTCTTCATTGGCACTGCACTAGCTACAGGGGCATATTCTTCTGCTCCCCTGTGTAAATCATATCTGTGACTTGCGTTTGTCTGGCTACAGGGGGCATATTCTTCTGCCCCCTGTGGAAATCATATCTGTCACTTGCGTTTGCGTCCTATGTCGTCGATATAGTGCTATTGGTAACATTCAATTTCGATGGGTGTTCGCCTACCGGTGTGTATGACTCTGTTCAGTAACAATCATTCTTTTTAAGTAAAGGGTGCATGTAAAGTTTTGTGATCGAAACATAGTTCTACAATGTTGCTACGCTGACTTGTTTGGTGAAGCTGAAAGGTTTCAATTTGTGCAGGATTCGTGGACCCTTCATCATGGACGCATTTTGACTCAAGGGCTGTTGGCATTAAACCAGATGCTATACATAGGGATGCATTGGCAGTTTTAAGAAAGCTCAGACGAGAAGGTACACAACTATTCTATTGACCATTTCTATTTGTGAGTTAATAGTTTCAACATGTCATAAATATTCTCTTGACCGTGCATTTTCTTCTTAATACTCCTTTGATCCGTGAATGTAAGGTGCGCACACCTTTCAGAATTCAATCTTGGTAACTTTCGACCAACATCTAGCCTTATTATATATATATATGATTTTAGGGCCTGTTTAACATGTCGTAACTATTCTCTTGACCATGCATTTTCTTCTTAACACTCCTTTGATCCGTGAATGTAAGGTGCACACACCTTTCAGAATTCAGTCTTGGTAACTTTTGACCAACATCTAGGCTTATTATATGAGTTTAGGGCCTGTTTGCACAGCTCTAGCTCCAGAAAATCTTAGTGCTGGAGCTTTATCAACAAATAAGTTTATTATAAAAATAAATTCTACGATCTATCTAATGATACTAATTATGTACTATAAATATTAATATTTTCTCGCATATATTCGGTCAAAGTTAAAAGTGTTTGACTCCTCGAGAAGCGAGAACGACACTTATTTTGGGCGGAGGGAGTACTAGCTACCTCAATTTTGCTAATCATTGATGGGTACCAGAATTTCTAAAATCTACCTTAAATTTCCATGCACAAGTCCAGCTGGACTGGAACCAGAGGGAGTATTTCAAGGAAACTTGTAGCCAAAAAAGTTCAATTTATGAAAGCGTACAGAGGGTGTACTATATTGCATAGATTATGAATTAGTAAAATCTGGCAACATGCTAGTGTTTATTTAGTTCTGTCTTCTGTTTTTTAAGTACATAAGAACAACTCCAACATCACAAGGGAAAATAAAAGGAGGCAGCCCTGTATTACATGTCCCTACAATGCATGATATTACATCTTGTTTCATCACAATTCAGTCGTCATTACCATCCATTCATGTATATCCATTGATTTGAAATCTATGGTTGAGATGAAGGCAGCAAGCGTTTCAAATTTCCATAAGATGTTTTTGAAACTTTCTCAGCCTTGTTTTTTTGCTGGATTCTGTCACACCCTGGCTTTTAAAATAAGACCAGAGTCGTCATATGTGTGCCCAGGAAGTCCACACAAACGACAAAGAATAGAAATATCAGAAAACAATGTTATATATAGCGGAAAACATATTTA
>Ga0182004_10001653_pt1 | contig 16649 bp, 14 predicted proteins | sample Sormic07211540_1_FD_120479 | JGI IMG/M metagenome (GOLD analysis project Ga0182004, IMG submission 120479) | Endophyte microbial communities from Sorghum bicolor roots, Mead, Nebraska, USA - 072115-40_1 MetaG | ecosystem: Host-associated > Plants > Roots > Unclassified | place: USA: Nebraska...
CGATCAGGACGATTAATCGACGATCAGGACGATTAATCGACCTCTGATCGATCTAATCGTCCATATAATCGTTCAGCATATAGCAGGACTATATATCATATATGTATATAGGTGCAGACTTGCAGTTGCAGCAGGGAAGAGGGAGGAGGAAGCAGCAAGCAGCAGCGGGCTGCTTGGATTGGAACTGGAAGGGTAGGAGGAGGGAGTAAGATGCACACTGCAGGCTCAGCAGCTCAGTAGATGCATGAGCAGCAAGCTCAGCAGCTGATGGCTGGAGTTGGGAGAGAGGATTGAGAAGAGAGAGTGGGGGTGAGGTATATAAGAGAAACCCTAATGGGCCTGGCCCAAATAAATATAGCCTAGGCCAAAAGCAGCCCATCTACCAATTTAGCTCTGATCGGCCAAGAGGCCTGATCGGACGATTAATCGCGATTAATCGACGATTAATCGGACGATCAGGTTTCTGATCGCTCTGATCGAATCGGAGGCCCTAATCGAGTGCTAAGTACCGATAAGGACGATTAATCGCGATTAATCGGACGATCAGAAAACATTGGGAGGTACAATCGTTGATGTTTACAAAGGATAGTGCCTCCAAGATAGGACAACCTTCAACATGACCGGGATTTTTACAGAGGAAGTTGATATTATCAGATCCTATGACAGTCTTATAAGCCTGACCACCAAAACTTTCTAATAATAGAGGTGATTTTGGCGATGAATTTATTGGAGAAAAGAATGGTGGTCATATAGTAAATAGGTATGGAGGCAAGAGCAGAGTTGATATAAGTCAGCCTACCTGCATGATTCAGCTTGTTAGCTTTGAGCGTGGAAAGTTTGGCTTTGAATTTGTTGATGATGAAGCTGTAAGCCTTGGAGCGGTCAGCGTGATTAAAAATCAAGGGATGCCCAGGTAGATGGCATTGGGTAGAAGATCCTGGACAGGAAAGATGCTCTTAACAGCAATCTTACTTTGACTGTCAATGTTTCTGCTAAAGATGATGGAAGATTTGCTCAGGTTAGGGGTTTGACCTGAGGCAGCACAGAAGTTCTGAAGAATGGAATTAATTTTGGTGGCCTCATTATGAGTAGCTTGACCGCAAATGATAAGATCATCAGCAAAAAGGAGGGCATGGATGCGAGGACAATTGGGACCCAACGTGATGCCATGAATGTTGTGGGAGGATGAATTTTGTTGAAGACAGATGGGAAGCTCATTGACAGCCAAAATGAAAAGGTAGGGAGAAAGAGGGCAACCTTGTCTGACGCCACGATTAGGATGGAAGCTAGGACCTGGTTCACCATTGATGATCACCGACATTGTGGTAGTGGAAATACAGGAGTAAATTAAATCAATAAACCTGTCTTTAAAACCCTGTCTTTTCATGGCTGAGACAATAAAGCACCATTAAATTCTATCAAAAGCTTTTGCCAAGTCAACTTTGAGGAGAGTGGCTTTATGTTTCCAGCTTTTAAGATTAAAACTATGAATGATTTCCTGAGCTATAATAATATTGGAAGCTATGTGTCTACCTTGCATGAAAGCAGTTTGAGAAGGGTGAATGATATGGGGAAGATGTGTTTTAATTCTCTCAGCTAATGACTTAGCAATTACTTTATAAACAACATTACATAAACTTATAGGTCTGAAATCTTTGGGAGTGTTGGGATTACTAACCTTGGGAATGAGAGCAATGTGAGTTTTATTGAGTTCCTTAGGAAGGTAATTGTTATGATAGAAATCAGAGATTAAGTTATGAATATCCTATCCATTCCCAGGATGCTTTATAGAATCCAGCATTGAGCCCATCAGGACCTGGAGCAGCATTGCTTCTCATGCTGTTTATGATAGATTGAATTTCATGTAAATCTGGGGTAGAGTCAGTGAAGCTGTTATCTTCAATTGGCTGAATCGGTTCAGTTTGGGAGCTCCAAGCTGCACCTTCACGCCTGCAGTTGCTGTTAGAAGCAAAAATATCCTTGAAATAATTGTTAGCACATTGAGCAAGCTGATTTTGAGTGGTAGCATAAGAGCCGTCAGGTTCAGGAAGTGAGTGATCATGTTTTCCTGGCTCTTTTAATAATGGCTTGGTGAAAGAATCTGGTGTTCCTGTCACCTATGACAGACCAATTGTACTTGTATCTTTGTATGTGGTAGGCCTCCTCTTTTGCTAAAAGATTTTCGTGCTGGGAAATGAGCTCTCTTTGGAGGGTAGAATTTTGCTAGCCAGGGGGATTCATTTGAAGAGCCAGGAGCTTATCTTCGATGGTTCTAAGGACATCAGAGTTTTTAGGCTTGGCTTTTTGCCATTTGATGAGGTCTTTGGCAAGGAAAAGGGTTTTGAGGTGGAAGGGTCTGTTGCAGGATTTGTGCCAGCTTGTCATCAGTAAGTAACCACCAATTTTCAAACTTGAAAGGTTTTGAAGTCTTACCTCTTGAGGAGTTCAAAACAGCCAGAATGGGAGCATGATCACTTTTAAGCATAGGTAAATGATAAACATTAGTTTCAGGAAAAGTAGCACACCATTCAGCACTCCCTAGAAATCTATCAAGACGTTCATAAGTGGGATAAGAGTCAAACCGTTTATTTGTCCAGGTGTAAGCTGGACCCTTAAAGCCGAGATCAAAGAAACCGCAATCTTTAACCAAACAACGAAAATTCGAGATTAAACGGTGATTAACTGGACCAGGCCCTGTTCTTCAGATACATGCATAATATTGTTCATGTCACCCATACAGACAAAAGGAAGATCCTGGTTGGACATGACAAAAGTACGAATTTGCTTCCAGATCCACGTAGTTTGGCGATGATAAGGGTCTCCATAGACACATACAAGACCATATTTCTTCCTAACATGCTTGTGATAACAACTAGCTAGAACATAAAAGGGACTGGACTCAACTACATCTAACTGAACCTGGCTTCTAGAAAGGACCCAGAGACCACCAGAATGACCATCAGCTGAAATGATATGAGCATTGTCAAGATTAAACTTATTGATCAGATCCATTTTTTTATGCTGGAGTTTTTAGTTTCAGAAATAAAGATTACCTGGGCTTTAGTGGATTCGATGAGATGGGCGAGATGTCGCATTTTGGCACTGTCAAGGCTCCCCCCTATGCCCTGACAGTTCCACGCCAATAGACTGATGGCGCCTGTGGCGCCTTGAGGGCTGGCGCCAGAGCCCCTTCATCTTGGTGTAGAACAGGCGAGTCTTGTTGTAGAAGAATGGGATGAGTGACATTCCCGTTGTGTAGATGATTGACGGGAGAGGAATCCTGAAGTTCCAATATATTGCTTCCCCCTCCTCCTTCTCCATCATGGCTAAGGCTAGAATAGCCACCCATTTGCCGGTTGCCCAGAACCTGATGAAGGCTCGGAGCGTTGCACAGGTCCAGAGACCTATCTTCAATTTCCATTGCCTCGTTGCCATTCCTGTTAGCTTCTCCTGGCATTCGTACTGGGCTCTGGATAGCATTGCATATGGGGATGTCAGCAGAAACAGCCAAACTGTTTCCCATAGTCCCCCTATGAAGAGGGCTGCCATTGCAAACAGGACTGAACTCAGGGGCTTCTTCTTGATTTGCTTCATTGAGGGGGAGACGAAGGAGTAGATCCCCCTTTTGTCCGGAGTCGTTGCAAACTCTGGTATTTTGTTCGTCCCAGCGCGAACGGTGAGGCCTAGGCCTAGCCCTTCCTTCGCCTTCCTGTTCATCTCCTCCAACGAAGGAGGTGGCGTCGGAGAGAGCTTCTTCAGGCGAGGGTGAGCGATGGCGGCGTATGCCATGATTTTTCTGTTGGCTTTGGCCCAGAGAGGATGGATTTTCCCTTGTTGATTGGCTGTTGTGGGAGCGTCCTCCTCTTCCTCTTCCATTTCGGGGACGTTGAGATCTTCCTCTTCCACTTTCACTTCTTCCTCATGAGCTTGAAGTGGCTCTGCCCGAGTGGCGGCAGAAGTCACTTCCTCCTGGTCGGGGATCGGCAGCTCCATCAGATCCAAGCAGCCTGCTTGGAGATCCAGCATTCCGCCCTCCAGACCCTCCATGCTTGGTAGGAAACCCTCCATACTCAGTAGCTTTCGGGTTGTGGGTACTGTGCTGGCTGTGGATGAATGGATTAGGGTTAGCAGGCACAGAGCTATGAGGATTTTTGGGGGAGGGAAAAGTGGAAGGGCTGGTGTTGTAATGGCTGAGGGATGCTCTGCTGCTCTGGGAGAGATGTTGGCTGATCTTGGTCGCAGGTGATGATTCATAGGCGAGGAGAGAAGGAGCATCAGCAGGCCTGCTGGGAGGAAGAAGAGCTCCATGAGGTTGTGTGATGGTTGTTTGGTATGGAGGGGTAGCACTGTTTGTGATCTGGAGACCAGCGAAATGACTTGTGGTATCAGCCTCCCTCTTCTTTCTGATTTCAAGCTCAAGAGCATCAGCAGATGAACCAGGAATCCCAGGCCTTGTTTAGTTCCAAAAAATTTTGCAAAACAGGCACTGTAGCATTTTCGTTTGTATTTGACAAATATTGTCCAATCATGCACTAACTAGGCTCAAAAGATTCATCTCGTCAATTTCGACCAAACTGTACAATTGGTTTTTATTTTCGTCTATATTTAATACTCTATATATGCGTCTAAAGATTCGATGTGACGGGGAATGTGAAAAATTTTGCAAAATTTTCTGGGAAGTAAATAGCAGGAGGGGTGGGAGATATATTGAGGCTGGTCAGGCGATGGAGGCCTTTGGTGGGTGGGAGTGAGTGGGAGGAGTGAGGGCAGGCTGCTCAATGGTGGCAGGGGCCCCTTGAGTTGAACGGGCCAAATTGCCCTTGCTAGCTGTAGAGGGAGAGCGAGCGACGCTGCTAGACACATGGGCCTGGGCTGAGTGGTAACATCGAGAGCACAGTGGACCCGTGTACTGTCAATCAAGAGGGGTGGGCCTCCGGTGTCACAGGCCCGGGCTGAAAGCTGCAGCTGCAGATGTGAAGTGGCAAGGGGTTCAGGCCTTGTTTAGTTCCGAAAACCAAAAAGTTTTACAGGTAGCACTTTCGTTTTTATTTGATAAACATTATCCAATCATAGAGTAACTAGGCTTAAAAGATTCACCTCGCAATTTACAGGTAAACTGTGCAATTAGTTTTTATTTTTATCTATATTTAGTACTCCATGCATGTGCCGCAAGATTCGATGTGACAGAGAATCTTGAAAAAATTTTGGATTTTGGTGGGAACTAAACAAGGCCTCAGCTTGACTTGGTGACCCACTGTCTCAGTCTGACATTTCAGACTAGTATCAGCATGAACAGTGGGGGCCTGAGTGGTGTGATATGAAGCTAGGGGCAATTGACTGCAGCTATTGATGCAGGGTAGAGTTGGAAGCATGGCAAGGCTGGTATCAATGGCACCAGTGGGAACACGTGGTGGCTCAGCATTGACCGCAATGGCCGAGGCAAATTGAAGCCTGGCCTGATGGAGTAACAGTGGCGGAATTGAATTTGGTCTTTGACACGATCCATAGGAATTTCAGAGAGCTGTGTCATCCAAGGACCATAGATGACAAAGGGAATTTCAGAAGATTTGGGTGTGGAAAGAAGTTTTTGTTCACGGATTTTGCAACTAGAGGCATTGTGGAAAAAGCCAGCACAGTAAGTGCAGATTTTTGGGATTTTCTCATAATGAACAAAGGCAGTGATAGAATCTGTGGGGGAGACAGAAATTTTGATACAATCCGCAGCCTTTTTGGTTATGTCAACTTTGGCACGGATGGATATGAAGAAAGGGTCCCTGTAGAGGCCGCTATTGGTGATTTGATCGTAATAAGAAGGGGCAGCAATTTTGGAGAGGAGCGTGACAATAAAGGGAACACTGCGGAGGTTAGGGGGAACCCCGAAAAGTTTGATGGTGGTATGAAGGAACTGAAAGGTGAAGTTGGAGTGATGTTTATTGGGATCGTACCATTCAAAAAGAAGGGTGTCTCTTCTCCCAACAACCCAGGAATTGAGAATATTGAGCATTTTTTCATGGCTCTCAAAACTCACAAGGAAAAGATTGGAGCTGATTTCATTGATAGCAAGGTAATTCCTGGCCCAAGCTTTCCTCATATCGCTTCTAATGGCTTGCAAAAGGACATTTCTGGGCGGCAGAGAAGGAGCAATTTTGACAAGCAGGGAGAATTCAGATTGCACCTCATCCTCATTGTCCAAGCGGTTGGAAATTTGGAGCGATTGCATGGCACTAGTAAGATCAATTTCAGGGGTAGAGACAACGTGATCCTCGAAAGGAGGACCAGGAGGGTTGGGGGGATTTGGGGGGTGACCACCAGAGTTTTGAAGAACAGTACTCATATTGGGCAAAGAGAGATTTGGTAGGAAAGCCAAGAGTGAAGAGAGAAAGTAAAGCATGGGAGGGGCAAGATTTAAAGGGACAGAAGAGAGGAGGAGGGAGCAAAAGGAATAGGGAAGGGAATACACAGAAAACACCTCAGGGAAAGAGGGAATAGTGGAGGAAAAACACAGAAAACACCTCAAGAAAGGAGGGAATAGGGGAGAAAAGAAGGAAAGAACCTCGAAGAAACGAAGGCAAAAGAAAGAAGAGGAGAAACAAGGAAAAGAAACACAGAGGGGAGTAAAGAGAAATCAAATAGAGCAAATGGAAGAAGCAATCACACAGGAAAAACAGGAGGAAAAGATCAGAGCAGGGAGTGAGAATCAGGAGGAGGATGAGAGCAGCTACAGGAGCCAAGATAGCCGGCAATCCGCCCAGTTTCTCACAGCTCTGGTTAGATGCGCAGGAAGCTTCGCTGGGCACACCTGTACTTGGGCCGATATTTGTTGCTTTCACTGCTATTTTGATTGGCGACTCAGTTTAGATTGGGCAGGGTCGACAACGGTGGAGTGGAGTCGGTCGGCATCGCCGCCTCGCTGGCAAAGGGTGGAAGAACTGTGGTCTGGGGCTATATACACCATTACTTTCTTATATAAAAATAAATGACACTAACATATTGCACATTTGTTAAATACTTTTCTGATGAACTGGAGTAAGCTGGCTGTATTCAAAACATACCCCCCCTGCATTCCTTCTTTTCTGACAGGATAGTGGCAGTAGATACAAGGTACAAAGGTAAAGAGGAAAACATCTTTTTTTGAAAACATCTTTTTTTGCTGCCTCGCATGATCACTCCTTCCCCAATTTTCTTTTCTCGAAAAAATGCAGGAGATCTGTGTCCCATTATATTAAGAAGAAAGAAGGGTATAAGAACCCAGAACTTACAAGACACACCCAAACACAACTCACTCACACACAGAACTATGAAACTGCAGCCTAGACGCGGACGTACATAGGCTAGCAGCAAGGCGACTGACAAAGACTAATCGCCTGGGAGATGGGCAGTCAAGAGGGGGGGAAGCCCATGAGCCCCTGCCAAGGTCCACAAACGGCGTTCCTCACCTGCCACTGCTAAAGCCCCAGCCACACTTGGAGCCACTCCATCAAAAACACAGCGATTACGATGGTTCCACAAAATCCAGGCTCTTAGGGAATTAACCCCTTGCCTCACCAAATCCGAAGTAGCATTAATAGCTCCCTCCCACCAATCCAGAAAGTTATTATCAGTGGGCTGAGGGGACAAAGCCTGGAGGCCGACCTGCCGTAGCAAAAGGAACCAAAACTCCCTAGCGAAGACACATTCAACTAGGAGATGGTTGACTGTTTCCTCTTCTTGATCACAAAGCGGACAGCATTCCAGACGAGGCAATCCACGCCGCGCAAGGCGGTCAGCCGTCCAACATTTGTTGTGGGCCACTAAACACATGAAAAACCGGCATTTTGGTGGTGCCCATGTCTTCCAAATCCTTTCCGATGGTGCAAAAAGAGTAGCACCCATGAAAAAACCCTCATATGCCGCTTTGGCTGAGTATTGGCCATTTGAAGAAAACCTCCAGATATGTTTATCCTCCCTTTCTGGCTGTAGAACAATATCTGAAAGGATATCCCACAGTTGAAGATAATCAAGAATTACTCCAACAGTTAGAGCTCCCTGTATATCAGTAATCCAAGCCCGGTTATTGAGGGCTTCCTTAACTGTACGCGGTTATTGAGGGCTTCCTTAACTGTACGCTGCCTGATTCGTCTCTTGGAGATGACAGCAAACAGTTGAGGAGCCAACTCTGCAATACTCTGACCGTGCAGCCACCTATCAGTCCAAAATAGGGTATGCTCACCGTTACCCACTTCAGAAATAATAGCCACCGCAAAGAAAGCTTTCGCTTGATTAGGGACATGAATTGGGAGATGGGCCCAAGGGCGGTTTGGCTCTGATTTCTTCAGCCATAACCATCTCATTCGCAAAGCCCAGCCGAGAGTTCTTAAATCCGAAATTCCTAGTCCACCAAGTTCAGTTGGTCGGCAAGCCTTAACCCATGCTACAGGACAGTGCCCTCCCCTCGCTTCCTTGCGACCGCGCCAAAGAAAGCCACGCCTGATTTTGTCAATTGCTTTAATAGCCCAATCTGGAAGGCCAGACGCCACGATAATATAGATGAGCATACCAGTTAGCAGTTAGCACAAATTGAATTTGAACCCTCCTTCCTGCTCTTGTCATCAGCTCTGCCTTCCACCCCGACAATTGATCAGCAATGCGGTCAACAATGGGCTGCACTTGACTCCTATTCAGTTTTTTCAAGGAGAGAGGCAAACCTAAATATCCGCATGGAAATTCAGCAAGGTTACATGGCAGCAGGTTCTGAATAACAGACTCCTTCCCCAATTAGACAGTACCAACCTTTCAATTCACTAATTTCCTTAATATCTGGTGTCCAATGTATCCATTTCGAATTAAAGCATCTCGAGCAAGTATCAAAACAGCAGAATACCAATTGCTCTTTTCCTGTAATAAGTATTTTCAGAGTCTAGCTACTCGGATTAGCCCATTTTTTTTAGACACTAACTTTCTTCTGGATAATTTTGTAAACTGAAGCAACAATATGAAGGATAAAGTAATCATTTTGATCCCATCTTTAGCTGACAGTTTGGTATTATTTATTGTTTTTGAAGATTTGCAACTCTTCTTTGTTTTGGTGAGAAATGATTTATTGCTAATCTTGCTTCCATGCTTTGCTTGAGCAGAGCTGGGTTCATGCTTTATGTGATTGAGAGAGCCAAGAAGTGCCTGGACTTTGCAGCAACACTCTACATAATCCATCTCTTCATTTGCATTGTGTATGGTGGATGGCCAGCTTCAATTACATGGTGGGTTGTTAACATCACTGGTTTGGCAATCATGGCTCTCTTGGGTGAATACCTATGCATTCGGCGGGAGTTGAAAGAAATTCCAATATCACGTCTTCGTGCAAGTAAGTGATTCATTCACATTAATTGCCTTTTTGTTTCCTTTGGATACTTTGTTTGTACATGTAGACTCCATTCCAATGTATTTGCTTACCTAGTTAGCCTCTCAATTATTTTTCTCTGCGCAAGAGTCTGGTTCAGCAAGAATTTTACATTGAATTGAAAGTTACACATGCTTACAATGAACTCTGAAGCAATGAACATGTTACATTTATTTAATAAGGTTACATTCCACCATTTTTATAGCAACATTAATTTTGCAACTTAACCATGTCCTAATACTTGATCTACCATTTTACTATACCTTTGATGACCACTAAAAGATCTCACACTGTACTAGTGTAGTCATAGGGCATATTGTGTCAGTATAATGTAATATGAACATTCTGAAAAGATTTCTGGCCTGGTTATTTCACTGATGGACTTGTAGAGAAGGGAGTCCAAAAGTTCAAGTAGAGAGATATAACAAGTTTATGCTCACTGCTCAGACATGCTCAACTAAGTTGCTTGTTTATTTGGTTAATGCCTTTACATTTTATGTGCTATATATTTTATTGCGCTAATGTCAAATGTATGCCAAGTTGCCAGTAGCATCAAGTAAGTACTGGCAACTTGTTTCCTTATCCTCATCATCTGTATAGGGGTAGTTTAGTTTGAAGCGGTGACATGATACAGGACCTGGTTTTCTTGTTTGGATTAACTTCTTATTTAATTACTGGCTGCAGTATAATGATATTCCTGCTATGGCATTTAAGATGTTGCTTCTTTCTTTCTTTCTCAGGCCGTGTTTAGTTCCGGTAGGAAAAAATTTCACGACACTGTAGCACTTTCGTTTGTTTGTGGTAATTATTGTTCAACTAGGGACTAACTAGGCTCAAAAGATTCGTCTCGTAAATTTCGACCAAACTGTGCAATTAGTTTTTATTTTTATTTATATTTAATTTAATACTTCATGCATGCGTCTAAAGATTTGATGTGACGGGGAATCTTGAAAAATTTTGGGTTTTGGGGTCGAAGTAAACAAGGCCTCAATTTATGACGAACGCCATAATTTTCATCAAACCATCGATGTGCTGAAGCTTAAGTTTAACTGACATTTTCATTGATATGTTTTAATTACAATTGTTGGTGTTCACCTGAGTCTCCTGAAAGTTCTGACAAGCTGTACTTTGAGTACTTTGAGGGAAAAAAAGTACTTCCTGGCCATTTGCTGAGTTAGCGTTCTTCCCCTGTGATCCTCCTGAAAAGGGAAATGCTCTGAGTACAATCATTTGAATATAACTATCTCAGAACATGCAGGAGAGCTGTGTATCACTTATGTTAAGAAGGAAATAGGTGTATGAGAAACACCAAAACAACAAAGAAAACACCACAACACAACCTGACACGCATAGCCACAACTAGCCGACACACACTCAATAACAGACACTCCCAGACACACAGTAACAAGAGTACACACACTCACAAATAAGGGATGGATGACCAAGGAACCAACAATTAGGCAACACCAAGTATCTGTTCAGCCAACAAGGTGATGCCCCTAGCACCCACTACACCCCATAACCTTATTTCTTCGAAGACCGAAGCTAGGATACCCTGCAGATTAGGCGAAGCACCGGTTATGCCCCTAGCACCCACTACACCCCATAACCTTACTTCTTTGAAGACTGAAGCTAGGATTCCCTGCAGATTAGGCGAAGCACCATCAAAACACCACTGATTACAATGGGTCCAAAGCAACCAGGCTCCAAGAATAATTAAGGAATTAAGAGCCTGCCTATCCTGACCAGTGGCAATCTCACTAGATCAGCTCCACCAAACTTCAAAGGAAAGCTCAGCTGGCTGGGGAGCAAGGTTCTGCAGTCCAAATTTCTGGAAGAGTTCAAACCAGAAATGCATAGAGAAGACACAAGAAACCAGTAGGTGATTGATGGTTTCCTCATCCTCATCACACAACAAACATTTCTTGTGATGCTGAAGATCCCTGCAAGCAACACGATCTGCAGTCCGTCACTTATTGTGGATGACCAACCTCATGAAAAAATGGCATTTGTTAGGAGCCTAGGTTCTCCAAATACAATCCCATGGACTAAATTAAATGGTGCCTTGAAAGAAACCCTCATAGACTGATTTTGCAGTGTAGACACCGGAAGCAGTGAACTGCCATATGTGTTCTTCTGACTGAGGCTGTAAAACAACTTGAGAAAGAACCCAAAGATTTAAGAGTGTCGCGAGAATCCCAACAGAAAGTGCACCTTGCATGTCACCAATCCAAGTGTTATTAGTAAGAGTCTCTAATACAGTAATGATGTATGCTTATTGGCTCTTCTTTTGGGCACCAAAGCAAAGAGCAGTGGAGCAAGGTCCTCAAATTTCTGCCCATGAATCCATCTTTCCCTCTAGAAAAGAGTACCGGCGCCATTGCCAATCTCAGTGCAGACTACCATAGAGAAATAGCTGACACAGGAATGAACTTCAACCTGGAAAGGCCAGGGTCGGTCAGTTTCTGTTTTCTTTAACTAGAGCCAGCGCACTCACAATGCCCATCCCATTAGTTGCAGGTCGGAGATGCCAAGGCCCCCAAGTTCAATTGGGCAACAAGTCTTAATGCAAGCCAGAAGGCAATGGCCATCATTAATTTCTTTTCTTCCCGTCCAAAGGAATCTTCTGCGAATCTTATCAATTTCTTTGATGGCCCATGGTGGGAGATCGACTGCCATAGCAAGATAGACCACCATGTAGTCTGTACGTTTAGCAGCCTCTTCTGAAAATTCTGATAATATGATCCAAATAGGTCATTTTGTGAAAATAAGAGCTTCCAGCCTTTTCCCTAGTCCTGTCTACTTTGTACACATTGGCAACTCATGCTGATAAACATCCAATTGGTAATAATGTCTAATGTTTAGGGTTTAAGGCTACAAAGCTAGCATGGCTAAAACCATCAGGGACTCAGCAGGGAGAGGAAATAAAGTGGAACAACTTGGGTCACTGGTTTGGGTTTCTGATAAGCTTTCAGTGTCAGAGTTAGGATTTTATATGAGAGATTTACTTGTATGGCCCTCAAAAAAATGCCTTTTGCTTGTATGACCTTTTTTTTTTGGAACTTCCTTCTATGGCCCTCAAACGAACTTTCATTCCTTCTATGGCCTTCCGTCTGTTTTCAGCACTTAACGGTGTTAAGTGGAGTAAAAAGACCATAATACCCCTGGTGTGAATTTTTTTTCGCAAAGTTTGGTTTGTTTCTTGTATATTTTGAGTAATAGTAAACAAATAAAATGACAGTTTGGACATTATAACAGTACATATTTGGATCACAGTAAATATTTGGACAGCATCACAGTACAGTACAATATGTTCTAAAAAAATTCATTTTTACAAGAAACAAACCAAACTTTGCGATTTTTTTTTTCAACTTCTGTAAATCTGAATTTAGAAAGCTGTAGTCTGTCAATTGGAACAAATGCTGCCATGCGTCATTACTGGCTCATCATTTTCTGGATCTGAAACAGTATATGCATATAAATTTTTTTTGATATTTCATCTGGTTGAGTGCCCAAGTGTTTCCTTGCCAATTATCATAGTAAAAAAATCACTGAAATGACATGTTATCTCCGTTTCAACCCAGTTGTCCATAAGGGAAATCAATAACATTAGAGTTCCTATCTACCCCTGCTATAATTATATCAACATGGTTAATGGTTGAAAAATGTCATTTGTTAGGGTTCAAGAATCATAGATTGGTCAACTATTTTGAATCAGAACAAGTGTTGAATATTGCGGGATTCTGAAAATTTGAACTTGGCTCTAGTACAACATGTTGCTATCCTTCTCCCATGATTCTTTTTTTTTTTTTGAAATTAAATCAATTTTTCATACTGACTTTTGACCTTTTCATCTGCTGATTGGTTTGTTTCTTCTGTTCAGGTGTTTAATCTCACATGCTAAAAGAGTATAGGTGATTTCAAATGGTGTTATCCCAGGAGGTGCTTGTTAATATGTTTCTTAAGGAATACAATGACTCGCAATGAAGGCTTTGTTCTGTTATTTCCAATGGATACTTCTCAAACTTTGCATAGAGCGTTCATCTGATGCCCAATCTCCCAGTAGACCATGATAAACTGATTGATCTCAGAGTTCCGACCAACGGAAATGGCAGCTCAGTCTCAAAATCATACATTCAAGTCCTCCCTTGCCCCTTATGAAAAAGAGTTCCAGGCCTTCCTCTTATGAAAAAAAAAAGTTCCCCTTGCCTATGTTCTAGCTACAGTTTGCTGCTTGACAATGTATGTCTAGATATCAACATGTGCATTCTTTAGTAATATATTCTTCTTAATACATGCAAGCACCCATGGACTCTTGTCTAGATGTATCTTGCAAATAATATATCTAGTGCTATATGCTAATTCATGCTATGAGGGTTGTGATCTACCCCTCCTTTTGAGGGACGATATGCTCAGCTGTGCTCGTGTGAAAATAAAACAATGGCAAAGAAAGGACTGGGTTTAGCCCAAAGAAAAAGAAGCTCGATTGAAGATGGAAGTTTAGGTTACTGGATCACTAATTAAACCAGTGTTTACGGGTCAAAGTAGCGTTTTTTATTTATTCCATATAAATTTATTTCTCATGTTCTTGTATAAACAAGGTCAAATCACCAATTATTCAAAACCTTATGTGGCTATAGGTGAGTTAGCTACGAGAACAGCTCCTTATCGTTCCAGAAGAGATTTTTTTTTTCCTTTGGTTGCTAAATTCTTCTTTGCTGGAAGTGAATTTGAGCTATGTGCGGGGTTGGGTAATTGGGTTATTCCCTGAGTCAGAACTGAATAAGTCGATAAACTCGGGAGAGAAACAAAGAAGCAGCAGATGTAGAACAGAGTAGTGATGGCTTGGCTGGAGCAACCGCCATGCCAAACAGGTTAAAAAGCTCCAAACCGAATTGAGCCTGGCCTGAGCCCAAGTGGACAGGGTCTAGGTATAGATCCTGCTGTCTAGAAAAAAGTTTCTTGATATGAGCTGACCCGAAACTGTTTTAACTATTTTACACTGTAAAATGAGCAAATAGCCTATCCAGGGCTGAGCCCAAGTTACCCAGTGGGATGGTCATGGACAAAACTTTTTTGGCCCGAAGTAATCGGGCTTCCTTTGACCCGGCCTACAAAATGCTTAGGTTTATTTAGAACCTAGCAGACTTGAAGCTACAACGGAATCAAGAAGGGTGAAAGAAATTTACCAAATCAAGTGCTATATTAGCATATATCTGAAAAAATCGCTAATATAGTCAAATTACATCATCTGACTTCAACTTTTCAACTTCCTCGACGATTTGACATTGTAAAAAAGACAAATGACTTATGATTTAATTTTCATTTTCAGGAAAAAATGATCAAAATGAAAATAAATACAATACTATGGAGAGCAACATCAATGTGTTAAATTCTTTGTAAGAGATCATCACACTTATTTATTGCGATACAATGTGAAACCTCCAACATTGCCTATATGACTTTTTTAATCTTTCTTTTCTCCCAACCATTTTTAGCAAACCCTCTATGCCCACCACATTTCTTATCTCTAAACAAGAAACAACTAAAACAATACGCTCTACCTCTAGAGTTAGTGTTATTCAAGCCAACTTTTAAACTCATCAGACCATTTTGGGATAAACCTTTCCGTACCTCCTCAGTCTCTCTCTCACAGGAAAATCAAGTGTGCGATGCGAGGCTGGCAAGGACCATTCTCCATGTTGCTTAGGTTGTTGGCCTCTATCCACTAGCGCCCTGAGTTCTACTATCTTAGTGTTTGATTGTGTCAGGTCGCAAACTATTTTGATTGTGTAGGTTGCGCATTTCGGTCTATGGTCTCGGCAAGGTTTTAACTTCTTAGGATTAATTATAGATCGTGAGTTGTAGTTCTCTTTTTCTCCTAATAAAACACATGAAAAAAGAGAGAGAGAGAGCACACTGCTATACTGTACACCAGGCTCTCTGGTGTCTGTGTTGAGGAGCAGGTGGGTTTCCATGTCCCTTTTGTCTCCTGTATCTCTTCTAGCCGTGTGTGTCTCTAGTGTTTTGATTGTTGTATCCCGCCCGCGTTGATCCAAATCGAGCGACGATTAGGTGCAGAAAGAGTGGCAGCATGGCCTGCTCTTACCCGTTATCGTACAGGCGGATTCCCGTTCCCAATGGCTGTTTGGCTCATGGAATTGCTGAGGACCGGAATTGATACGTTTGGCGCATGGCAGACGATGAGTCATCTGAAGTCTGAATTGTGATCCGATCCGGCGGGCAAATTAAGCAAACAGTATAGCATGGGCAATTAGGCATCGGCACGTATAGTTAAGCTTGGCAGAGACGTGGTTCCGTCCGTTGCGTGCCATCAGATATGCGCCGAAATGGAACACCTGAACTGGAATCGCCAGCGAGGACGCAGGGATGTCTGCGTTAGCTACAATCCACATGGCTGCAGGGTTTGGTCGTATGGCAACGGCAAAGGCTGCGGTGGGAACACCAGCCGGGCCCCACTCACATGCAGCAGCAGCAGCAGCAGCAGGCCGGCCGAGGAACGATCTGAAAGCCTAGCCGCGAACCAAATCATCGCAATCCTTGTTGTTATTCGCTTAGTACTATTATTACTACTAATCATCACCACACCACCGGCAGCTAGCATCAAATAAGGTGTATGGTAGTATCTGCCGTGTGCTCTATTCCATTCCATTCCTTGCCACTAAACATGTTTAATTTCTTTGGTTGTTAGTAGCAATGTTTTCTGATCGGCTTATCATTTCTAATCGGTCTGGCACCGATCAGGACGATTAATCGACGATCAGGACGATTAATCGACTCCTGATCGGTCTAATCGTCCATATAATCGACCAACATAAGCAGGACTATATAAGTATATATCATATATATATATGGTATATATACCATATACTCCCTCCATGCCAAATTATAAGTCATTCTAAGAATCTTGGAGAGTCAAACTTTTCTAAGTTTGACCGAATTTATATTATAAAATAATAATTATTATGGTACTAACTAAGTATCATTAGATTCTTTCTTAATTATATTTTTAAAGTATATTCACTTTATGTTACAAATTTTAATATTTTTCTCTATAATTTTGGTCAAACGTGAAAATGCTTTGACTCTCCAAGATTCTTAGAATGACTTACAATTTGGGATGGAGGGAATACTATATATTTATATATTACACATCAAGCATCAAGACTATATTTCTGGTTAGTTGACTATATTTCTAGGCAGCAGGGAAGAGGGAGGAGGAAGCAAGCAGCAGCGGGCTACTTGGATTGGA
>Ga0182004_10001654_pt1 | contig 16646 bp, 14 predicted proteins | sample Sormic07211540_1_FD_120479 | JGI IMG/M metagenome (GOLD analysis project Ga0182004, IMG submission 120479) | Endophyte microbial communities from Sorghum bicolor roots, Mead, Nebraska, USA - 072115-40_1 MetaG | ecosystem: Host-associated > Plants > Roots > Unclassified | place: USA: Nebraska...
ACTTAAAGATCTTTCCAATGATATTAATTATGTATTATAAATATTAATATCTTTTATTATATATTTAGTTAAAGTTATTTCTCGGGAAGCGAAAACGACACTTATTTTGGGACGGAGGGAGTAATTCCTTCTCATATCATGATTACATGGTACCTCAATGGCGGCCACGAGAGTTGTAATGATTGTATCATGTTCAGTTCTCACGTCTCAGGAATGATTCTGGACTGCTTTGGAAAAGACAATTCTCTAGAACGGTCACCTGTTATACTAATTTTGGATTAGGTTTGATGTGGTGAGGTCTTGGGGTCCATAATACCATTAGTAACAACTGCTCAATTACAGAAGCATCACGATACCAGATTGTGTTATAGTTGCAGAGGTAGCCTTAGGTTCTGACAATTGACTCCTATAATCATACGGTTGGTTGGTTTGTTTCAGATGTTGAGGGCAGAATCCCAAATCGAAGCTAAAATAAACCTCAAATTGTGGTCAAAGTTATATAAAAAGAACAAAATACAAAAATGAATAACATATTCACTCCTACATTCATTTCAAAGTATCAAACATAGCATTTGTAAAAAAGACCATAAAATTATAATAGGATTCTTGCGAGTAAGTGCTATATCTGTTAGCGAGGATGGCCAACAAGAATAAAACTTCCCCTAATAATATGTGAATTCACCGTGAATTGGGGGGTTGCTGTTCGCATTGCCCTCCCTAATAGCCATAGAATCAAAGGGACATGGGTGATAAGGGGTCAAGCATATCACATCATTTGTGACAAAAAAAAGGACCACAAAAATTAAGAGATGGGTTATATGGTACAGCAATTAGATTTGCTGTGCGTTATGATGCAGAATGTTATCCTACTAAGGCCTTGTTTAGATCCATTTTTTTTTTGGATTTTGACACTGTAGCACTTTCGTTTTTATTTGACAAACATTGTTCAATCATGGAGTAACTAGGCTTAAAAGATTCGTCTCGCGATTTACAGACAAACTATGTAATTAGTTTTTATTTTTATCTATATTTAATGCTCCTTGCTCCATGCATGTGCCGCAAAATTCGATGTGACGGGAAATCTTGAAAAGTTTTTGGTTTTGGGGGTGAACTAAACAAGGCCTAAATGCACAACCAAAGCTACATGGTACGAAATGACTACATTGCAGGATATGTGATCATAAATGAACGGATTGAATTCAAATTGATGGTATACAACATACGCTTTCAAAAGCGATGCTATACATGAGATCCAACCTAGGAGGAACTCAGTGGTTTTTCATTAAGAAGAAAATAGGCATCCAAATTCAGTCCAAGACGGGATTTGAACTTGGGTGGTTGGGTGCATTGTCACACCTCTCACCCAACCAGTTGAGCTAGACTCACTTCCTAAGCAACCCTATACATGATAGGGATAGTGTGGCACCAATTGAAAAAAAAGCTAGTCCTATAGCGATATATAGTCAAATAGATGCTTTGGACATTCAACAAAGTAGGCACCAGCACGTAGTGTAACTTTACGGCATGATGACAAGGAGAAACAGTGTCCACCCAATCTAAGGTCAGATAAAGCAATAGAAGAGACTTGAAGGAAGAACATCCAAGTTTAGCTTTGGACAGGAGCATGTGAAAATTAGCATTCATATACTTGAATATCTAGAAAATCAATCTCCTTTTACTACTATTATTATTATCATCATCATTAGTTTTGTTTTACATACATTCTACACATATATATCACCTTTGTTTCATCTATAGCCTAACCAGACTTGGTTTGGGCAAAATATCTGGCTGTGTTGCTGTTGTTGTACTACTTTGCAGAAAATTAACAGCATGACACTGTCCATCCATTTGCAGGCATGCCACTGTAGAACAACCCATGTTTTGCATTGTGGTGCATATGGGAGCTCGATATTTTGCAATCGCACAGAAATAGCATCCCATGCCTCCTTAGTATACTAGAACAGTTAGTTGTTTTACAGCGGTATACGTATCAGTATTCGGTAATTAGAAACTCAAACAGCATATCTATATGTAAGAGCTCATCATGAAGATTAGCACACTAGAAAACAGCATACCTGCAGCAGCCGCTTCGAGAAAGCAGCAACTCTCTTTAACATTACATCATTCTTCATCGCCTTCACCAACAGCCCAAGAAATAATTCCGGCTGAAATATGTAAGACATAATGAATCAGATAAAATATTGTGAGACACATAAAGGTACAAGGATGCAGAGTTCAAAGCTATTATCTAGGTAAGGGCACTTTTGGGTAATCAAACATAGTTGTGATGGAACACATCCAATTCAAATTCTTAAAAAGGTAAAACCAGGAATACTCCAGAATGCACATAAGAAAGGAACCTTTGAGGAAGTAACAGCAGCAGGACTCAAGAGCTTTGCGTATAATGCACGGTAGAAACGGTCACTTGCTATCTGATTCTTTGTAGATATTTGGAACAAAAGCATCAATGCCTGAACACCAACATTGAAATTCTCTGCGTGAACCTACATGAAACCAAAATGATTAGTTTAGGAAAGCTTTATCCAAAAAATACAAACTTAGCAAGGTACTTCATAACATTATCTTAAAGAACTCACCAATCTGAAAAGAATAGGTGTCTGCACTTCCACAATATCGTCAACTTCTGAGCTCGCAACATATGGTAATGCCCTATTTACACCCTGCATATGATGAAAGAATTAATAAATGAACTGCGGAAACAAATCAAGCACCAGTTTGAACAAAAATAAGCAAAGACAAGGTGTACAGGCAAGGTGCTGATGGGACATAAATAAGAAACAAATACAGGGGTCTGTAGAGTGGTTACATACAGTTAAAAGTGCAGAGAGGAGTCTGGAGTCCAGCTCCAAATCTGATCCTGCTGTTGAACCCACTTCTTTGTTTCCATGGGATCTGGAGTCCTTTATCTTGTTTATCTTGTTATTCCCTCCCTCTATTTTTCCATTTTCTACCTTTTTCTTGCTATCCTTGCTATATGTATCTCCTTTGGTATCACCAGAGCTCATTAGTACCTAGCATAATTGTGCAACAGAACAAGAAAAATTGAGTTATCCTTTCTCTCAAACCTTGGAAGTAGTACAGCAAAAGATGTCAAAATGAGACAAACCAAATGGCAAAAAAGAAATGAATTACAGCGTGTATTCCAGGAAAAAAAACATCTTAAAAAAATAGCATGTGTTTTTGCATACTTCAGTAGTTACAGAAACACTAGTACATGGCAAAAAGATGTGACCAAAAAGCAAAACCAAAAGATGACAAGATCAAGCCCAAATTACATATGATGACTGGACAGCAATAATTACTAGTGAAACACATCAACTTGATGCTGGCAATGTTCCAAGCACCAAAACAAAGCACGACCACATGTTCAGATTACAATATAGTCACTATCCCCACCACACCTGAGTGACACTTTTTACCAGTGTGTTCCCCTCCCTAGAGGATCATGCCCATCTATGTTCCACAATAGCACCTTCCATGTGCTACACAGACTTCCCCACTGACCAAACCACAAAATGCTCCTGAAGGTAACTTAAACTCGTACAAGAGATGCCCATGTGATGGGTAATAAAACTTAAATAATGGAAGACAAAGGCTAACAAATTATTCACACAGTAAGCATAAACAACTATACAAAGCTGAAATGCATTCAAACCTTGAACAGCGCAATGTAGACATCCACCAACCGTTTTGCAATTTTAGGCCCATCTGCCTTGTTTGTAAGAAGAATCTGGCTCAAGAAATTGACCTGTAGAGATCCCACCAGTTAAAGGGCTAAAAATCATGATGTAAATCATATTTCTAACAATTAGATGGCAGTTTTGGTAGATAACTCAGTAAAATCCAATATTAATGAATGAAGATGCTGTCTATGAAATTTCTGAAACAATACTGGCATAGAAAGTGCTATTAACAATTACATACAGCCTGGTACTTCGCCCTAAGCCCAACATGTGGTCTGAAGAGAAAAGAATCCACCTCATCTATCACGACCATCTGTAAATTGAAACAGTTCAAAGAGATCAGTATGAGTTTTATGTGCAGCTTCGCATGCAAAATATTACATAATTAGATTAAAACAAAAAATCTGTCATACCAGAACCCCACAGCATTTACCTTCATATTAGGATGAGCAGCCAGGAGACATGTTAACAGATATGCAGCACTCGATGCTGCTCTCCTTTCAGGATCGCCAAGCTGCAATAGATATTTTGCAACAAAAATTAGCAAAATTATGCCTCTCCTAGTAAGACTTTAGGAATTGTTGTTCATAAAAAATGTATTTTATTTTTCGTGTTTTCAAGCTAGATCATAACAGTTCTACATATATTGATATAAAAAAGGAAGAGCAATAAAATGGAGTTGCATAGTGTACAAAAAAGGTATCTCACTTTGTTAACGAGAGCTGTGAGCAAACGACGTTCCTGTTCTGACTTACTTTTCAAGAGCATGAAAACCGTCTGCAATAAACAAAAATACAAAATAGACATGATCAAAACTACATTCATCATCACATAAACAATGGAGAAAATGGAAATGTTATGTAGGTCCACATATTTAAATGTTGCAAGAAGAGAGAGGCAGGAATGTCAGCTTGATCAAGAGAATTGGCACATGAAAGGAAAGTGCCATGTGTGATTTACACCTTGCCATTTACACTCACTTTGAAGTTATATCCTAAAATGTTGTCACTGATTGAGTGATCCGATTGTAAGCTCCTCCATAAAAGGGAGCAAGGATAAAGGAATAAGCCACGCAAGAATTCAACCTACCTCTCTCTACCTCTCAATGTGCCATGTTTCTATAGGCTCCGGGGAGGCGAGGTCAGCAAGACAAGGAACTTGCTGTGCTGTCAAGCTTCACCACACCTCCACCGCCAAGTGCCGACAACAGAAAAGGCTAGAGCGTTTGCATCAAGGTCCCAAGATTGCTATAGCGCATGCCATATTATGTTGTTTGCCCCTTGGCAGATTAGTAAGTTAAGAGACTGAGGGATTTCCATCACTATCTTCTACATATGGTTCATTATTAGATTACATCTCCCTGGATGCTTCGGACACAAAGTACACCTCTCTGTATAAAGAGAGGATGTTATCAGGCATTAGCATGTAAGAGCATCCCCAACCGTTTTGCATAGTTCGTTTGGCAAATGAGGGAGTTTGCCAAGTCCTAAATAAATATGACAAAAGTGAAAAGAGGCAATCTCCAATGGTTTGGCATTAATCACTTGGCAAAAAAGAAAATCTGGTGGCGGGAGGAGGGAGGAGTCGCGCAACCACCCGCGGGGGCGACGGATTTCGCGCGAGGGACGCGATGCCAAGCGCGGAGGGGCTTGGCATATATGGAAGTCCTTCCCCTCTATTTGCCAAGTTAACAAAATTGCAAAGCCCAATTGCCAAACCGTTGAATAGGTGTTTTTTAGACTTCTTTGCAAATACATGAATGCAAAGCCTATTTGCCAAACGGTTGGGGATGCTCTAAATCAATGAACAAGCCTCCCCACTATTGCTCCGTTGCGCTTGTGGCCAACAAGCCATCCATCCCATAGTGATGGTGTTACATGTAGTGAAAATCATCATGAATCTCAAACAGATCCAATGAACTCCAGATGGTTCCCAAAAGTTGCAGACAGAATATGCACTTAAGATTTATATAACAAAAGAAGTCAATTCGATTTTATACTTACCACAAAGTACTGCAAGGACAAATACAGTTTCCGAGAATGGCTAGCTCCAACAATATACATTATGTCTGGTTAGAAAATGGAGTTCGAACTTTGGTTTGTATAGGCTATTAAGCTTGTGATAGTTTTGATGGGTGTAAAATGGTGGGGCCCAGCTTCTTGAGGATGTGCTGGGTTAAAGATAATGTTGTTAGTTTGTTCTATATCTAAATTGAGTCTTACTATCATAGAGAGACTATGGGCTAATTTCACTTAATTGAGAAGGAACACAAGAAGTCCCTTTACTATCTCTGACACTGACACCAGTACAACCCCGCAGTCCTAAAACTTCCTACAGCAGGCTATCCCCAGCTTCCTATATGATAATAAAAACATGTCCATTCATGTCAAGAAAAATAATCTAGAGTTGTAAAGAAAAATCAGTAGTAGTTGAATGGTATGCAAGTCCTACGTCTTAGAAACCAAGCCTAAGTACTTTAAATTCATATACGAAAGGTATGGCAATTTCTATGCACCTTTAATTCATATTATAGAACATCTGAAAATGTATTTCTGTTTTCCTAGAACTACTATCTTGTATTCAATCTTCCATGTTTGCCAACTGGTTACAGGAAACAATTGTACATGCACCAATAATGATACAGCTCTCCTGCGATTTTGTGCAATGGTACATGCACCACAAGTTGCCCAATCAACTTTGTTATACGGTATGCTGACATGTAATTTTATCCTGAGATAATGTACAGTGCATAGTCATAGAAAATGCGGTTGAAGGCATTGACCCTCGTTCTGGGTAGACCTGAGCAAATTGAGCCCAGCCCAGCCCGAAATACTGTTTTAAGCTATTTTACACTATAAAATTCATGGGCCGCCCCCAGGCCCAGGCCCGGCCCAAAAAATGAGGCCCAACTTGCCCAGTGGGACGGTCATGGGCGGGACCTTTTCAGCCCAAAATAACCAGGATTTTTCAGCCTAGCCCACAAAATGCTCAGGTATAGTTCTGGGACTGTCGTCCCTGACCCGACTTGACCCGAGTATGCGGGGTCATTTGCAACCCACCCATGTAAAAACCTCTCTCAAGTAGTGTACCATATTTATTGATCCTGTTCCTTATCCCCATCGACCCAGGAACTATGTGACTACGGTACAGTGTCAAAGTAAGTTTTCACAAAGATAAAAGATTACACAACTTGAGCTAACCTTCATTGCTTTGTCCTTAAGATTTGGCAGCATATCTTTTACCGCATCCTCCAATGCCATAACAAACCTTTCATATCTGCAATAATATTAATATGAGCATTAAAGTTGAAAGCGGGCATGATAATGATAAAATCATCAAGGACATAAAAGATTATTTTATCTTGATGCATTCAAAAGTTCATGCAGACGAATGTCTAATAGTATACTCAACATATGGTTCCACCAAGGCCACATATTTCATAGTATAAGTTACCAATTAATCCAGTTAGACATTTTCTTGTGCAAGCAATACCAAAATTATCTTGGTATATTAGAATAAAACACCAACACACCAATGAAGGGGCATGTATAACACTGGTAATTGAATTTCGAAAACATATATAGAAGGGAAAGATCTTCATTGCATAACAGTGTTAAACTAAGCCACACTTTTTTCCGACAAAATGTTTTTTTAAAGAAGAAACAATTGCTAAATTACATACTTTCTGTTGATGTATATGTTACCAAGCTGTTATTAGTTCCTGGTGAGTGGTGTTCTTTGCAAATGTACATCACATACTCTTCGTAGACTTGACACTTGCGTCTAGGGTCAATACAACAAAGCATTTAACTGAAATGCATGTTAACTAGTAAGGTGTAATCCAGTGAGAAATACCTCTGTTTTAAGCAGTCCTCCCAATGCCAGAAGAGCAGAAGTGAGTAACCATCTTTTGTTTCAGGTAAAACGTCAAGCGGGCGCTGGATAAGACTTTTCAGCTTACGATCAGGCAATAACCTATCAGGCAAATGAACAAATAACTAACAAGACACAAAGAAAACAACACAGTAAATACGAAGAAATTGATGTTTATGGAAAAAAAATAGTGTAGCACAGTAGCTAATGTTCTAAAGAGTAATTTATGACATCCATCAACCATCACTCAGTCACTTATTAGCATGCAGCATACTTTATGCAGATGAACTTTTATGTATTGCAACCTGAAAAGGTATTATAAAGCAACTAGAATAAAAAAATCATTTTTATCTATACCTAGGCAGCCAGATTCATCATTGTAACCCACCAGCAATTTATTATGTAACTTTTCTGTCTGTACTCTGTAACCTTTTAGTACTTTGGTTCTGTAAAATTTTCATCATATAAACCACAAGAAGTTAAAGCCAAATATCTGCGAAATTCTTCCATTATAGAGGTTAAGCACAAGGTTAGTGATTCACCTATGTGGTCTGACCTGTTGAAGATTAAAGACATTTATCTACAAGGCAGGGGAATCTCTATTAAAAACGGGGAGATAACAAGATTCTGGCAGGACCCATGGTTATATGAGGAACCTTTAAGTTCTTATGCACCGCTGCTATTTGAGTTATGTGAAAACAAAAATATAACGGTTGCATGTGCTTTGAAAGGTGACCCAATTCTTTTTAGGAGATGGTTGCATATTGAGATTATAAATGAGTGGGAGAGAATTTGGGAGGATGCCAGTAAGTTCCAGTTAGAGGAACAGGAGGACATTGTTGTTTGGAATATGGGAAAAAACAATAAGTTCACGGTTAAATCAGTTTATAATGGGCTTACTAAAAATGATTGAGGACTCTCTCATAAAAGAATTTGGAAGGGCAAATTCCAGAAAAAATTAAGATCTTTTTATGGTTGTTGTCTTGTAATGCTTTGTTAACTAAGGATAATTTGCGAAAAAGAAAATGGATGGGTGATCCTAGCTGTGCTTTCTGTGACTGTCTTGAATCTACTTCTCACCTGTTTTTTCAGTGTCCTGTGGCATGTGTGATTTGGGCTATTATTGCTAAATGTGTTGGCGCAAATAACATTCCGACGAATATAGAACAATGTTGGCTCTGGTGTGAGAGATGGTTGCCTTTTGGTAAAGAGTTTCATGCTTGGGGGATTGGTGCAATCTGTTGGGCTATTTGGAAGAGTCGTAATAAAGCCTGTTTTGAACAAAAATGCTGAAGAATCCTTTGGAAATTCTTTGTCATGCAAATGCACTTATGGTCTTTTGGGCAGGTTTATATAAAGAGATGGACCAGGAAAAGTTGATTGAAGGAGCTAATCTGATGCTTAAGGTGGCCAAGGAAGTGCTTGCTACACAGGTGGCAAGACATGTGAATCAACTTCTTCAGGATGATCAAGACAACGAACCAGCTGAAGAGTAAAAAGTTTGCTGGAGAGGAAGAAGTGCAATCGTGTCTTAGCATGGGATATGTTAGCCTTTTGTTTTTAGTGAGTTTGAACTTTGCTGTTGCTGGTTCTGTTAAGTGTTCAGCTTTTAGTTTCAGCATCCTGGTTTCGTCTTTTAACTCTGCCTGCAGTTCTCTGGGTGATGGTAGAGCCTCTTCTTGGATTTGGCTGTTTTTAAGGTTTAGGTTATGCTGGTGTTGTCTTTTGTTTTGCTGCTCCTTAGTTCTGTCTTCCTGTAATGGGTGAATGCTGTATTTCCGTTTTCGTAATGGAAATGAGATACTTCTCGAGTGGAAGAAAAAAAAATAAACCACAAGAAAATTTTAGCAGCTTCAAATGCCTATTACAAAGTACATAAAAAACCTTTTAGTGTAGTTCTTAGCATATCAACACTTTTGTCTGAATTTACTAAAATAACATCACTACTAGAATTATTGAAATGTGCAAAATAAACATATGAATGAATCATTTACATCCAACTAGAACTGTCTTGTAGCAAAACCTTTCTGGGAATAGGTATTGCCACACCGAACTGCACACCATTCTCACAAAATTAATGAATTCACATTTAGCTTGGTACAATGAACCAGACTCAAGAAGCATGGCCCAACATATAATTGAAGTTGCTTATGACGTAAAAAATACTAGGGGTATGCATGGGTTGAACAACCCACATGACCAAAACCCAATCCAGTCCACGAGAAAGATTAATACATGGGTTGGATTGGATTGGGTTAGACCTGTTAGATCCATGGGTTATCTACCTTCCACACATATCACCATGGAAGTCGCCAACACCGAGCATGATGCAGTCGCTAGCCCAATGTCGTCAACGATCGTGCTACCAAGAACGCGTGGTGGGTGTCTAGGGCTGTGTCTGAGCTGTCACTGTCAGTCATCCAATCGATGTCGTCAACCCCGTCACCAAGGAGCTCGATGGTGCGTTCAGCATCTCCGCCAACGTCATCCCCATCACCGACAAAGACTCCCGCATCCACAGCTATGACAAGACACAAAAGGGCTCCCTAATAAACGTCTCCTACAAAGTCCATGGTCTGACAAGGACGACATCGGCGTGATCGACCAGACCTACTGCTCAGACTACGTCAACATGCTTGACATAAGCGCCGAGATGCCCATCATGGGCCCATCCACCAGTTTATCCACTTTTAACGCGCCAGAAGTACACAAATGCATCATGGGCCTCGACCCACCCCCTCATGAGATTGTAGAGCCCCACCATGCCACTTGCCACATCACTCGGACACGATGAGCACCACGCCGTCAACCGTCACACGCACGACTCCTTGGCCAGGAGCACGTGGAAGAAGTCGCTCGTCGCGTTCGCGCATGTCTGGGACACCAGGTCAGTGGCCTTAGGTCTAGGCTTGTCGGCGGCGGCGAGGAAGGCCGCTACACAGCAAATGAGTGCTCAGTGAGCTCCAACAAGGTCATCGTCATTCATGTTGCTCTGTAGCTAGCTCATAGTGCTCTCTATGGACCTAAATGGTGCTCTTTGCAGAGATCATCATTCCCTGCCGCCACTCTGCATCAGATCCACATAACCCAGCATATCCACCCAATCCAAACCCAACTAATACATGTATTCACGGGTGGGTCAAAAATCCATCTAAACCCACCCCCACACAGTCCTAAAAATAAAGCAGTAGATTGCTGTTAGCAGGAGCATTTTAATCCTTCATTTTTCATATTGCACAATCAAGCTCTGAGCATAATGTGTGTAATAATAACATAGGGTACGAATCAGATCAGAGAAAATAAAAAATCCTGCCAAAAGAGGGGCAGAGAAATGAATGGTGCAAGATGGGCTAGTAAACCAAAATTTCAGGAACTAACAAATTACTATGGCGGCGTTAAAACATATAATTTACAATTGGGTATTACACATGTTGTTTGGGACGATATATAGGATTGTAGAGCTTCACATGAAATGGTACAGTAAGCAAAGAAACCCCTGCATACAAAGGGTAATTAACTGTAATACATAGTTTGCATCACTCAACAGCAAACATCATGAAGATTGGTATAAAATGCTGTAAAGAACAAATAAATTTTGTGTACTAGCAAAAGCACAACGAAATTTCAGAAAACATGAGAAGATGCTAACCTCATGAGAAATAACTCCTTAATCGCATCGAATCCTGTGAACGCATACCTCTTACCAACTTTTGATGTTACCATACCTGTTGTCAATTTTTTTCAACAAATAAAATGATTTTCTTAGCATGTTCATGAGAGCACAAAAAAGGGATATCATCAAAACCGTTATGATGTGAAAGCCTTGCTATACTGAAGAAACCAAATAGTACGATGGCTCCATAGAAAGCAAATCTTGGCTTGTTGAATCTAGTTCCAAAACCTTTCAAAACATCTAGCTTAATGTTTTTCTAGTATAAAAGGTCATACTAACTACAATTTGTTCAATATGCATTGCAATGAAGTTAAATAATTCACAATCCTTGCCAAACTGTATAGTCAATTTGTATCTCTTTACAGCCTTTTTTTCAGAGCCAATAGCATTTCAGTAGTGCAACTCACCAAGGAGGGAATCAAGTGCCTTCATGTTGGCAATTGGATTGTCCTCGACAAGACATGTAAAGGCTGACACCTTGTCAGCTGATGTACCAGACTTTGCTGATATCTCCAGGAGCTTCAGGTCACCATGCCCCCGCCTCACGGCATCATATTCCCTCGCATACTGCGCCATGAGCTTCTCTGCCAGCTCTCGTTTCCTCTCCACTATTCCCTGCATCTCCTGGAGCCCCACAGCTGGAGGCACCTGCCTACGCCCTCCCAGGACCCTCGCCTCCAGCTCATCAGCATCAGTGTACCACTGCCCTGAGAGTGCTGCTGCCTTCATCAGCGGGTAATTCGTGTTGACAGCACCAGGTTTGGTGGCAGCATAGGAGTCACGTAGCTCGAGAGGGTGTGGCTTCTTGGTAGGTCTAGGGTTTAGATGGGGGTTTGCGGTGTTATCAGGGTTTTGATGGGGTTGTTTGGAAGGAGGTTTTGAGGATTTATTCATGGGGCCGGACTTGCGGAAGTCGGAGTCATCGAAGCCGCCCTTGGAGTCGCCGGCGCCAGGGAGGAGGCCGAGGGAGGAGGCGAATGTGGCGACGTCAGACTTGAGCGCGTCCATGTCCTCCCCATCACCTCCCTGGGCCGAGGGCTTCTTCGCTTTCTTGGTGCGCTTCGGCTTGGGGGTCGGCTCCGCCATGGATAGATGCGGCGGGAGCGCTGCTTGCAGTCGGGCACAGAGATAGGACAGGGAAACGGAGGTCAGAGGAGACAACCAGCGTCCGAGAGTAACTCAACTGGCGAAATCGGAGGTTCTGGGGAGATGGGGGAAGCACCAGCGTGCAACGATGAACAGAGGCGACGGTGTGCGGCGGGCGAGCAACGTTACCTGAGCTGAGTTGGGGGAGAAAAGAACTCGGGGGTGGCGACTGGCAACGGTGGTGGGGAGGGCGGCGGCGGCGCCGCGGCGGGGCGTGCGAACAGCAGGGTCCGGTCCTGAGGGTTAGAGTGGTTTTTTGGGCCGGCTTGCTGTGCGAACAGTCCATTTACAAGCTGAGCAGGCGGCAAGCTGGGAAAAAAATAGTCGAGATGGTCTTTTTTAGGGATAGTCAAAATGGTTCTACGGTGAATTCCTGGCAGTAGGTAAAATCGTAGAGAATCGTTAGAAAAAAGAATTACAGTATAAATTTAGGTCATATTTGAATTAGAGACAGAAGTTAGCTGCTAATAATTAGCTGTTAAATTCAAACAGGTCTGACTAATATCTTAGCTAATTGTTAGTTGAATACCAAGTTAACAACAACTATTTTACCACATGAACAAAACTAGCTAAGATTGATTGTAGCCTATTAGCTACCTAAGCTAATGGATCTAAATAGGGATTTACAAGAACTACGACTCCTATATAAGATCTTAGATAGTGTTTGGTTCAATTTGTACAGTATAAACTAACTTAGATCATGTTTGGATTAGAGAGATAGGAGTTAGCTACTATTAATTAGCTCTTAAATTCAAACATGTCTGACTAATAGCTTAGCTAATTGTTAGCCAAATACCAAGTTAACAACAACTAATTTACCACATGAACAAAACTAACTAATAGCAACTAAGATTGATTGTGGCCTGTTAGCTACCTAACTACTACTGTCAGCTAATTGATCCAAATAGGGATTTAGAAGAACTAAGACTCCTATATAAGATCTTAGATAGTGTTTGGTTCAATCTGTGATTAAATGGTAATAAAATTAGGTCTAATGTAATAAGAGATGAGATCAATCATTTTAGTCTTTATTTGATTTTGCAATGTAGCAGTATTAGATACAATTTTCGTCAGCAATACAATGATCTAGATATGCTCCGACATGACCCTCTTGATTTGGGTTATTGAGCAACTTGTGGGGTGTGTACAATTGTCTTTTACAATTGTTTCTTGTAATCTGTTATTAAACTTGGAAGGTTGAATACATGATAGTAGTCATTGGAAAACAGAAATATATCTTCAGCAAATTTATAATAAAATTATTATGTTTATTTATGAATTATTAAAGGTGCTACTGATTTTTCTTCTTTAAATACAACTTTGGATTATACTCATATTATTTTTCTCAACTTGAATGGGCCTAGGCTGTTTGAAAAGCAAGCCCAAATAAAGAGTGGAGAGAGGCCCATCCTCTCCATCTTATCTCGCTCCCAAACCCCAATTATCCGCTTCTATCCACAGTCGCTAGCCGCTCCAACGGCAGCCATGGCTTCCATCACCCTCCTCTCCCTCGCTCCCACCGCTACCTTCCTCCACATCCCGGCCTCCACCTCCTCCTCCCCCTTCGTTGCCGCTCCCGGAATCCTAGCCGGCCGCCGGGCCGCGTCCCGCGCCCTCCCGCTCCGCGCGCGCCCGCCCCGCCGCATCACCGTCGTCTGCAGCGCCGCTGCGGCGGCAGCCGAGGCCTCAGACGCCGCGGCGCCAGTCGAGAAGTTCCGGCTGGACAACCTGGGACCGCAGAAGGGGTCGCGCCGGCGGCCCAAGCGGAAGGGACGCGGTATTGCTGCAGGCCAGGGCGCGAGCTGCGGGTTCGGTATGCGCGGGCAGAAATCGCGCTCGGGGCCCGGCGTCCGGCGCGGGTTCGAGGGAGGGCAGATGCCGCTCTACCGCCGTCTCCCCAAGCTACGGGGCATTGCCGGCGGTGAGTTGCTTCAGTTAAGCCGAAGCCTCCCCTAATGCACTCAATCGAAGCAACTCGCTGAGCTCTAGGTTCAGACAGATGCTTGTCCCACACTCCCACTTCGACATTGCCCATCTGTGATTAAATTCACACGAGGCGTTCACTTAACCAGTTGAACTATACATCGTGTTGTTACTTGTGAGAGCCCATCAAGATTCAAGATTATGCGGGAATGCAGCTATGCAAGTGATTGAGAAGTTGCCTGATGTGAGTTCCACCATGGCTTTTCAGGAATGCACATTGGGCTGCCGAAGTATGTGGCATTCAATTTAAAAGACATAGTGCGTGGTGGATTCAAAGATGGCGACGAAATCTCACTGGAGACCCTGAAATCACGGGGTCTGATCAATCCATCAGGCAGGGAAAGGAAGCTTCCACTGAAGGTATAACTTTTGTTGATTAACCTTTTGTTGCTTTATTAAAACTTGTTTTGTGCAATGGTATTTGTGATATAGGAGTTGACACATTCCAAAATATGAATGCCTTCATATTCAAGGGTTTAGCTTAGGTCTTGGCCAGTGAGAACTTTTCTTTAAGACAACCTTATTGTACCCCAGATTTGAAGCAAGAATGAAAGTGTTTAGTGCTTTGTCGTTAGATTGAGTGGTCAGTTTTCTTACTTTGTACTTCTTAAAGGTTGCTGTATCGATTCTGAATTAGCCTGTGATAATGGTAGGTACCAAGTTTAGCCACTTGAGTTAGAAGTCATCTGTTAGAACATGCAATACCGGATCAAGTTTTTTGGCTGTTTCTGTTAGATGAGCACCACTTGGAGTGTTGAATGGCTTTTGTTTGTACAGTTTGGAATTATTCCCATTGTCTGTTCATTGGATTTACAGTATATTCTACAGTAACTATAAACTTCCATATCTGCCAACATAAACATGAAGTGGCATGTGCTATAACATTACTCTATTTCTACCTGTTAGTTTCTGCAATCAGCTTTTGTCTGACCTGCATGTTCACTTTTTGTTCACCTGTTTGTAGATCTTAGGAGATGGGGATGTATCGGTTAAGTTGAATATCAAGGCTGGAGCGTTTTCAGCTTCGGCTAAAGAGAAGCTTGAGGCAGCTGGTTGTTCCCTGACTCTGTTACCTAAACGGAAGAAATGGCTTTCACAAAATTATCTGAAGAACCAAGCCCGTGCAGAAGAGTACTTTGCCAAGAAAAAAGGTGGTGCTGGTGAATCTGATAGCGGCACTGTGTAGACTTCCTATGTGATGTACTCCTCTTCTCTTTCTTTTAGCATATGCTTATTGCTCCCCTTTTTGTTCTTAATTTTTTGTGTACCATGAATTTTGTATCTATGTCATGCAATTATTTCATCCCATCTTGTAAGTTGCGACCAATATGACTGTGTAGTATGCCATAGTGCTCTCTGAAGATCTGTTTCAAAGAAAGCCTGCAATCATATGTATAAGAAGAAACCCAGAGATCAGGATGAGTGTAAATCCAGTTCAAAAGAAAAAGATCAATTTATAATACCAGAGTCTGTGCCCTTATATAGCTATTAGGCCCTGTTTGAATTACAACCCAGGCAACTTGCCTGTCGCGAGAAGCTTTCCCAGGCATCCAATTTTGGACGCCTGGGGCTTCGGTTGATGCCTGGGCGAGCACAGTTTGTCTGTTTGAATTACATCCCAGGCACGAGCAAACAGGCCCAATTTCTAGATGCCTGTGTCTTGATGCTGTTAGCTGAAGCATCCATCTGACCATCTGTCTATAGCAGCGAATACTCGATACATCATTCTTAGTATTGTCTTTTTCTCCTGTGGTGCTACAGTATGATCAATGCTTATTTTGTTTAAAGAATTTGTATTATTATCTTACCTATAATATAAAAGGTGTTGGGTACCATAATAAGGGATACCCAAATCAGAGCAATAAAAACACAAAACAAACACACTAACCACAATTAGCAGGGCCTCGGACGCAAGTTCCGACTCGCCCGACCCCTCAGGGCCTCGGACGCAAGTCCCGACTCGTCCGAACCCATCCAGGCTCGGGCGCCAGACCCCACTCCGCCTGGGTAGCGAGACTTCCGCCGTACGGCGCCCATACCCGCGACACGACAGACGCGACGGCTTCCATATCACGGCAGGGCAAGGCGATGACTATTCCAACCACTCTGGTCACTGTACCCTTACCTCTTCCACTGTGATGTACTGTCTCACAGTAGGAAGGGAATGGGAGAGGCTAATCAGCACCACTATTTGAAGTCATTTCCCACTATTGACAGTGACGGCGCCCCGACCTCCACGACTCCTACAGGGCTCGGCAACGCTC
>Ga0182004_10001655_pt1 | contig 16640 bp, 15 predicted proteins | sample Sormic07211540_1_FD_120479 | JGI IMG/M metagenome (GOLD analysis project Ga0182004, IMG submission 120479) | Endophyte microbial communities from Sorghum bicolor roots, Mead, Nebraska, USA - 072115-40_1 MetaG | ecosystem: Host-associated > Plants > Roots > Unclassified | place: USA: Nebraska...
CCTAAATTTTCCAATCTCTTGTTGTTTGTTGTATCTCTTCGCGAGATCTAGTAACATTCTAGGCGGTCTTGCTAAATTTAAGATAATCTCAGACATGCATCTTCCTAACGGGTCTTCGTGGAAGGTGTTCCCCAGTTCTCACAGTGAAGCACGAGCTTCAAATCAGACTAACCAGTCCCTCGATCGGTCTTGCTGGTTTTGAGGTTAATTGCTGCGTGTGATAGATCATGTTCGACCTCGGGCGTGCTGCTCTTGTTGATGTGCCCAATTGACTTCAACATATTTTTTAGTGACTTTGCTGGAAAAGAAGATCAATTGAGTTCTAAGATTCCTGAAGATCAAGACAACAACAGGACGGGTGATCTCATATCTCAGGCCTTGTTTAGATCTAATTTTTTTTAGATTTTAACACTATAGTACTTTCATTTTTATTTGACAAACATTGTTCAATCATAAAGTAACTAGACTTAAAAGATTCGTCTCGCAGTTTACAATTAGTTTTTGTTTTCATCTATATTTAATGTTTCATGCATGTGACATGAGATTCAATGTGATAGAAAATCTTAAAAAAATTTTGGTTTTAGGGTGAACTCAACAAGGCCTCACTAGTGCGTTCAATGGGAGGAACATCATCTAACTGGTTTGCGCTTGGGTTATGGAGGACCCACAATTATATAAAACAAAAAAAGAGAGCACTGGTTGCCCACTCGGTCTTCTATCCACACACACGCAGGGAGCCAGGTAGCCCGTACCAGCATGCGGATGGGGACCTGGGGCGTGTTTGCGCACTTGGCCCGACGGTCCGGCTGCGCCCCCCATGTGCAAGTTCGCATGTTTGCGAGCTAGGACCCACCAGTGATCCAGGCTGCCGCGGTGCAAATCGCCTTCTCTCATGGCTCCACAGATACGCTCGGGAAGTTCGTTTCCTGAGAGCACGGCTCATCCGAGCGCAAGTGCGGCTCGTTGGAGCTCAGTGACGCACTCATCTCACCTCCGGTCACCTCCTACCTCCTCTCCTCCGTCGCAGTGTCGCTAACACCGCGCTCGTGGGCACCCTCCCCGTCGTGCCATCCTTGCTCCTGTAGCTGTGGCGTCAGCTCGAGGCACTCGCGGCCATGGCCATGACGACGGCGCGCGGCCACGGCCACAACCACGACGACGGCGTGCGAGGCCCTCGCCGCCCACGGCTAGGACGACGTTTCGCGAGGCACTCGCTGCCCATGGCCGGAATGCCGAACTCGCCTCTCGCCATGGCTCAGGGGCCGAGCTTGCTCCGCGCGCACCGCCATGGCCGGAAGGCTGAGCTTGCCTCGCGCCATGCTAGGGAGGGTAAGGAGGCAGTGGCTGCGCGAGGAGGAGACAGCCATGGCTGCTAGCACCTGCCCAGAGAGAGGAGTTGGATCTGGTCATGGTTGCTCGTCAGGTGCTCGATGATATGCCGGTGAGGCTTCTGTGGTGGTAATGCTACCACATCGCAGTGTAAGATTGCCACACTTCTTTGGTATAGGCACACAAACACGTTCTTGTTGTAGCCTGACTCGTTTCATACAAGCACGCAAACAAGAAACCTTGCACCAATTGGGGCTGGTCTAGAAAGGTCTGGCCCTATCGGGCTAGCCAGGCTGGTCGTGGCCAGGGTCACAAATACGCCCTGGTGGCCGGCTACAACCAGCGCAGCTGCACGGGCGACGAGCAGCGCGACTGCACAGGTAACGAGCAGCCACGTCCCTTCGGAGCAAGCTCAAGCTCGACACGGCCTACTACTTCGCCTTCTTTCACGACGCGGAAAAGAAACAGGCTGCTACAGCCGCGGGGAAGGGGACCAAGCCAGGCGCTGCCAGGGAGGTGATGGTGTCTGCGCAGCTCACGCCCTGCGGAAGTCGGCGTCGACGATGAGCCTGCTCAACCCACCCCTCCCAATGGGATAGGATCAGTGGGAAATGATGGGCTCATTTCCCTATCCCTCTCTATTTCCCTTGGATCTAAACATTGGATATGATTTCCAGCATACAGAGTATCTCATTTCCCTATCCCATACACCATTACCCTTCAACCAAACACCACCTTCATGCATGAACTAACAGCGGCAGAACTCAGAGACAACAGCGGCCTGGGACTGAGTGTCTTAGATCAAGCACGCCTTGAAAACGGACAAGCGATGATGGTTCAGTTCTGCAAGGCCCTTAGCACTTCTGGGGAGGGTATCATTTAAACATTCCAAATCATGATGCACTCACGACTCTAGATCTAGAACAAAGTTAAACTATTCTTTCAGTTACAGTTGTAATGTGCTCATTGGGTTTGCGAAGTAGCGCTTCACACATTTTGATGGTTCTTTACTAGAGTGTTGCTTCAACAAACCCTGCAGTATGGTCGGAGCCATTGGCACAGGTTCTTCAAACACCCGAACATGAAGGTACCCATCAAGCGTTAGCTTTTCTAGCAGGGTCCTGCAAGTCTGCCAAAAGATAATGCGTCACTAATTGAACAGTAACCTGAGGATCGAAACAGAAAATGGGCCAGATACCTGAGGATTCAATACATCCATCCGACGGATAACATCTTCCTATAACACAATAAGTGTAAAGCATGCGATTAGAACAATGGTTTCCTTTTTTAGAATAAAAGTCAATTAATGGAACAGTAACTTAATATCTGAGAATGAAGCCATTTTCCAGTTACAACACAGAAAGGATAGCCTGATCAAGGTAAATAAGACATAGTACACATTTACATGTATCACTAGAATTTTTAATAGCATTGGAGACAACATTTCCAGGACGAGCTAAATAATTTCAAAAACATCAAACAACAAATATGTTTGTATCTACTCAAGTCAACATATAAAAGAAACTAAAATATGGAGCATACATGTATGAGCATGTATAGCTAATATGTCTACAATCTCCATTCGCAGATATTTGTCAACTTTGAAAAATATGTTACCTAGGCAACCATTATTTTTAATCCAGTGCAGCCAAAAATCTTCACAACTAATTCTCGTCTTCTACTTATCACTCCCATCACAAAAGTGATTCAAGTTTAACTTGTGACATCTTCATATGTATTAAGATGTCATATGAAGACAGCATGTATATTCAAACTGAAATTACATTCTTGTTATCATAATTTTAGTTGGCCGTATGTATACATTAAGTTTTCAACAGAAATCAATGGTCAAAGTTGTAATGTTTTTAAACCATGTCTATGTCCGAAACGTCAAATATTCTCTAAGGGGATATTTGTGTTTGTAGATAAGCAAACTGAACTAAATAACTAGCCATGGGCAAAGTAAAAGGGTGGAGGCATGTGTCCTGCCAAGTGTCAAGTATTATGAACAAATAAAGTGGTAAAAGATTAGTAGCATTTGCAAACCGACAAGTACCAAATAACAAGTGCTATACTAGAAAAAGGTAGGGTTCCAACTAACTATACATGGGTACCCCATCTCTGGCCTAGGATATTAGTTCTTTTTTAACTGGCTTCCGAAATATGACGACATGAGTAGTGTACTCCAATCAGATTGTCATAACTAAAGTGATTTTTCAGTATTATCACAAAAGTAAATTTTGAATAATTCAAAATGAGGTAGTAACATGTCTGAAACTTGATTTTGAGAACCTAACTTTCTACCAACCGAATTTGAGGAATTCAGTCAGATGTGAACAATTCATATAACTCATAGAATTGTAAAAACTTTCCTGCTGTCTATGCTAGACTCTACATACCTGAATTCTTTCTCAAAAATGAATTTATTTTTCCTAAGTAAAGGCTAGTGTGGTGATGCCGTAAAATGAAATAGAGAACTTATTGTGGTATTGCACTCAACGAACAAGCAAAATATTAGTTTCCTATTTAGAAAGAGCAGGCACAAATAATAAAAGCAAACACACCTCCATTAGTCCAGGATAGTGCATGACATAACCAATAACTCGGCGACTCAAACCTTCATAGAGAGTGCTATTAGTGCTACCATCGCCATTTATCCATGGTAATATAGGCTGATAACAGTGCCTTTCACAATTATGATAGCAACTACTCTCCTTATTGTTCTCTCCTGGAGTAGATAGCCTTTCCTCATCCCCAGGATCTTTGCTGTAAATATGAGGTGAGCTCAATTTGCTCTGAACATTAATTACTGTCACTGTGTGCCCATCACCAAACATTTTTATAGGACCAGCAAAATTAACAGGCCTGGTATACTTCTCTTCCAGTAGATTTTTTGTGTTTTCATTATCAGCAACTTGAGAAGTTGAAGGATCTGTACAGCAGCAATTATCACATTCTGCAAGTGTAGTTATATGATACTTTGCCGAATGTAATGAGTCCACAATCTGAACACCATCATATGCATTGACCTATGAAGCAATTGAAGAATCCCACCCATTAGCTAATGGAGAAGGGCAAGCAAACCTAAGAATAATTCGACGAAAAAGCAGCGCAGCTTATAATAAATTTGTAACCAAAAGAAACAACAGTAGCATTTAACCCACACCTACAGTACTAGTCTGCATGTTAAAGAATTACCTTAACAGCCAGCTGAAATCTCTTGAGAGTGTCAACAATTATTAAGACCAACTGCATGGCTGCATAGTTTTGTAAGAACAAAAAATTGTAACGATGGCTGTTATTAAGTAAAAAAACTATGGAAAATATTGGCCATTAGCATATTATTAAGTACCTAATGGATGCAGTGCCTGTGACAGTTCTCTCAAAGTAACCCCTTGCCCACCAGCTTGATGAATAATACAAAATGCATTCCTGAACAGTTCAGGAGACAATGTGAACAATTCACTTCGCTGCTCAAATACTGAATGCAACTCTTCTGCATATTTTTTCATAGCATCCCAAGGCCATCCACTATAAGAGTTCTCCAACTGAGATTCAGACAATAAATGCCTATATGAACTTAAGCAATTTGAAAACGATGGCATGATGTGCCATTCTGCATGCAAATCAACATTCTTTGTGCTCATTGCCCAGCTTGAAATAAAAATAGAGGATTCTTTACCATGTGACTCTTGTGAGAAATTGCTTGTTTGAGTTCTATGAAGATTTAGACCTATTTGGATAGCAGGGAATCCTTTCTCCCGGCGGTAGCAAAAGTCACTTTCTATCTTTGGCAAAGGCTTCTGTTTCTTAGCCTTGCCACTTTTCAGTTTCACCGTATCAGCCTTGCGCTTCTGGCTGTTGTCACCTAAATCACTGGTATCTACGACCAAAGGACCAGAGCTGTTAGGCTCATCAGCCTCACCAACTCCTTCACTAGGCAAGAAAGGTGAAATGAGAAGGTTTCCTGACAAAACCAGAGAGAATAGATGAACAAGTTCTCCACATTGTATGTCTGGATACAAATAAACTCCATTGTCTGTAGTATTCTTTTGCTGAGCTATAAGCCAATTAGAGAATGCAGAAGCCTTTTTTCCTGAACCAAATGGAAAAGGTGAACAACAAGCATTGGTTAAGAATTGTGAAGAAAGAGTGTACGGCTTCCCACCACTCCCAGTAACCTACAAAATGGGGAAGAAATTCACACATAAGTAAAAAAACAATTGTTTGACTAGTTACAGAGTTAATTGTTCCATATCCTTCATACATTATTTCAAATATCATGGGTGCTGCTTCCTCTGATCACAAATATAAGTCTATATGCAAATGAATTCTTTCAGATGCTATTACAGGCAAAGCAGCATTTTCAAAGCCCTTTTTTCATGGAGATCTTCAGCATCGCAGCCTGGCAAATTTGGAAGCAAAGAAATGACTTCATCTTTGATAGAGGTCGTCCCTCCTCTAGTTCTTGGAAGAGGCTGTTCATGGAGGAAGCTAAACTCCAAGCTTTGAGATTCAGTGATGCTAAACGACCGGCTTTCTTTCTTTGTATAGACTCCCTAGCCTAGCTTCTTCTCCTTCTGTTTTGGTGGCTGTTATATAGTTGTACAGACTTTTTTTTTAAATTTATTTAATAATATTAAAAAAATCTTACAGTGGGGGTTCCCCCTGCTGTATTCTCGCTCAAAAAAAACAAATATAAGTCCAACTAGGTAATATCTATAAAACAATATTATCTCATACGAAAATAGTTACACGTCATATAAGTAGTTTTCATTATGAATTTAGTAATGCCAATATTATGCTTGTTAAGGTAATGCCAATGTTATGCTTGTTAAGGTATTATTACTATAGTTAGTCAAGGGTTTTAGTTTAATCTCCTAGTCTAGGGTTTCCCTCTTGTGTCTCTCATGTACTCGACATATTAGTCGCCATTGGGCCTCAATACAATTATCCAATTCAGTCTCGCTTATTTGTAACAGTGCTATCAATTTATATAAAGTTCTGGATACCAATTATCTAAGTGACTTATACTTGTGATCAAAAGTAATTTGGAAAGAAAAAATGATCCTTTGAGAACAAACTAAGAAATTCTTACAACATTATTTCAAAGCATATCAACTGTTTGCTAATGTTAAGTATATGAAGGTCCATCTAATATAGGCCCATATGGCACATGAGGCTCTATATATGATATAGGCCCATATGCTTAACAGCTTATACCAGAAGAGAGGTCATATGAAACTATAACAAGAGCATAAGTGTATGTTGGTATGCAAGTGTGAGCACTAATAAAATATAATTTAAACCACAACTCACTGCAAGATAAGAAACTAAGAATGCCTACTGAGCTTAACTTTTGACTAACAAAAGTTATAGTTTAGCACATATCCATCTATTTGTTGTGCTGCATAAACTATTGGCTGTCTGGTTCACAGCCAACAAAAAAACCTACTACAGTTTGGTATTAGCAACAAATATAGCCTGCTATTTGCAACTTTGGATTGGCACCAAAGGCTTGTGTTACCAAGGAAAATTTGGCAGCAACAATCCAATACTCAAAATTTGGCAGCACCAATCCAACAAAGGGTGACCGACTCTTTACCGTTTAGCGTTTAGGATAACACTAACTACACTTGAAGCTAATTTACGAAGGACGTAATGGACTTGCAATGTGGTTGCATCATATTGTAATAATTATTTAGAAGACAAGTTCCCATTTTGCTAGATTTTGCCAGGGAAAAATTGATAAGCTTGTGGATCCATGTTATATTCATAGTTTTTGACAAACTTCGACATGGCTCTCTCTACCAGTTTGTGATTGCCAACAAGTTGGTATGGCTACAAACCAAGATCTAAAATTTGCCAACATCTTGGCAACACACGGGGTTTGGAAGAGCCAAAATTTGATAAGGCATAAGGCTCACCTGGGTCATACACCAAACATGCCCCAAATGCTAATAAAAATACCTAAGTTGGGCACAGCATACTGGAAAACAAATATTCCAAAGGAAACATATAAGTTCAGAAATACTAACCAAGAATCTTTTTTCTTTAAGAAAGGAAACAGCAGTAAAAATCTCGCTCTCTGAATAAAGCTGCAGTGTAGCCGCAAGTGAAGCTTGTACGTTTGATCCTAATGATTTGCTGAGGAAAACCAACTTCAGAAGCTCCAATGCATTTGCAACAGCCAATGATTTCCATATACCTCTTTCAATAATCCTATTTCTGTGATCCTTAATGATCTTTTCTTGGGGTTTGCAGCAGATATCCATGTTTTCACTTTCTGCATTTGAATGTCCGCATGATTTTTCAAGATCGCAGAGACCGCTTTCTGAAACTGAACTCATTTTGGTTTCACCTCGTATAGCCTGATTATTCTAAAATGGAAAAAAACATTATTGACAAATATATATATATTTATATATGGAAAATATTTCCTACTCCCAAGATGTAGTTACTCCCATGTGTATATCTCAACAGTTAGAGTGTATAATATATGTTAAATGTAGAAATTACTTACCGGCAGTTCCTGTGAACATATTGTGTCCTTTGTGACATCATTATCATTATTAATGTTCTTTTTATTCATAGGCCCAATTCTCTTGGTCTGATCTACTTTTTCTGTTTGAATTAATTCAAGGACTTCATTAAGTGCACTCTTTATCTCTGGAACTTCAAAGTCATCCCAATTGAATTGCTCACAATCTGAATCCAAACTGTTTTCGTGACTACTTTCGGAAATCTGGGGAAGCAATCTTCTCCTTTTCAATCTCCTTTCCATTTCAAGATATCTAGCATACCGTTTCCCAAGAAGGTTACATATACACATGACAGCTCCTCTTATCTTTTCGTTTGTTTTCAATAGTACTGCCATCCTTCTGCGACATGTATCTGGTGGAGCTGGAAGATCAGAGAGAGAGCTCCAAGCTACACGATAACATCTTGCTCCAAGTATTGCACGCACTCTAATGTATATCATCAGCAGTTTTCTGTAAATAATAATAAAATGGTCAGGACCATCATGCATAATATTCATCTAAAGTATTGAGGTTTAGAAATCAATTTTCAGACCAAGCATGGGCAGATAGAAATAATAATACCTATCAGATTCATATGTCCAAAAGAATCTTTTACTTCTCATGCAGCTCTTTCTTAAGATAGCATATCGACTGATCATTGGACTGGTTTCCTTATCTTCATCTGCCTGATATGTGGAAGCGCCGTCAGTTCTGGACACGGGCTGATCACTTTTGTTTGCATGGTCAATGGATGATGAAGACATTGTCTCTGGTACATCTTCATCAAGAGTAGGTTGCCCCAATATTTGTTCAGCAGATCCACTTGCTTGTACTTTACGTTTAAGAAGCTTCAGGCTGGTCCCATCAGCACGTCTCTTTCTTCTCTTAGGAGTCAATCCAGAACTAACCCTTTGCTGCTTTTGTTTAGCAGTAACGCTGGGCTGTTCACGGAGCCGAGATTGCCTTTCATATGAAAGGCGAAGTACCTATATAAGAAACCAATCCTGTTAATCAGTACACTAAGGAAGAACTGTATACAAAATAGACAATTAAAAATGTCAATCAGTAGGAGAAGATAAATAAATGAAACAAAAAAACCATAGTGAAAAATATCCTGTCTCGCAATGTGCGCCACTGGAGTGCTATGCAAGGTAGCTTTGCCAGCAGGGTAACAAGTTTGAAGCAGCTAGCACATTGGTATGGGATATTTTTGTACTTGTGTCCCAATGGTGCCAGTGATGTTACATTCCAATTGATATTGCAATTACCTTTGTTTATTTGTTCTTCCTAGGTATCTATTCTACATTTCTATTGTCTGTAGCACTGAGTTTTTACCCACTAAATAAACCAAGCACATATCATTCATGTTCCATATTGTTCACTCAATCAGGGTAAACCAGAGGATTCACCATGTATCCCCTTGCCCTTATATTCCTTATTTGCCCCATCTACCCCTACACTGCAGTGTGTAATAAGAACTGTTTCGCTAAATATACCATCTCTCTTGCTCTCAACCTTTTGCAGCATGTGTAAATATGTCAAATAAGGTGCTCCCTTATCCATCACAACCCCATGAAAGAGAGTAGGGAAGCATCTAGAAGGGGGAGATCACAGAATAATGACACAATCAAGCCAATAATGCAAAGTAGCACATTATGCCTCACATGCTTAAACACAAGCACTCCAAGATGGTGACAAATGAACCATTTTGCATGTTAAAACAATGCACTGCATGCTACTTATGTTCAAACCCTGAACTTGTGGTAGCATAGAGTTAAAAATACAAGCTAAAGAAATACAGAAATGCAAAATGAGATCAAATAAATATAATGCTTCAGATCAATAAATGAACAGAGGAAAATCTAAACACATACCTGCTCTACAGAGAGATTCAATTCTCTTGCTATTCTAACACAGTCCTTAAAAGGAATTTTCCCCTTCTCACTGACATTCATAATACGCTGTTGCAATTCCAGACGTTGTTCAGTAGTCATGACTCTAAGTGTACTCCATGAACGAGGATGAGAAACCTATATGGGACAGAATGTCATACATATCCAAATCCAAAACAATGTAAATAAAAGCTCTGATCTAAGAGAGCTAGACAGATAGCCACTTCCAGCTAATACAGAAGTTTCCAGTGGGTATAATGGGCTTCAGTAATAAATAGTGGAAAAACTCTGACAAGTAACAAGGCTTCAGTAATTTTTTTAGAAAAAGTAAGTTTATTCTGGTCTCTGCAAGAGTTTTAAGGCTTCAGTAATAGATAGTGTAATGATTCTGACAAGTAATAAACAATAAAGTCTCTTGTGTTATGATTCATATATATATATATATCCCTCCACGCGGACTTTGCCTAGCCTTCCTCCTGGCAATGGTTATCTCCCTGTCCCCAAATGAACTAAGGTCCATGAAAGGGCTCTTATCCTTTTTTTTTCCCTTTCTTCTTAATATAATGATACGCAGCTCTCTTGTGTTTTCAATAAAAAAACAGCACTGGAGCAGTTCCTCATAAAAAAAACTATATCAGTTAAAAGCAACTGCAGAAGCAGGCGCGTAGTACTGAAATCAAACCCCGCTCGCAGAAGTGGGAGGCTATGAACTACCAAAGATACAGACCAGAGTCACCCATTTAAACGCAACATTATGTAAGACCACACTTATGCGAGGCTCCACAGGCAGGGCAGCTTGGCCCTGAGTAAGCTGTTCAGATTAGGATGTTTGTTATTCATCTAAGTCAAGTTCAGTAACATAGGATTGATTTCTTGAGATAAGAGTTGCTTTAATGGTTAAGAACTTAAGTCTTATTCATTGCAGCTGACGTTATATATAAGGAGCGACAGTGGCCCACATATAAAACAATTAAGAAATTAATTTCATGTCACTTCTATATCCATCCTTCTTGGTGCCATTTTTACTTTAGTTCTCCATCACATCTCCAGGGAAATGAGGCTATGTTATTCCATGAAACATGTCATGTGGGGAAAGGTTTACACTAGGAGGCGCCGGGCCAGGGACATTCGCCGGGCTGCAGAACGCGCAGCCGAGCGCGCAGCGCGCGAGGGCGCGAAGAGCGCGGCGTCTGGGGACGCTGAGAGCGCGCGCGTAGCTGGCCCAGGCGCGTCAGGTGGCTAGGCTAGAAGGAAAGATATTGTTAGTTTCCTACTCTGTTATCTGTCCCTTGATTTTAGGAGTTTGTTACTCTTTTCGGTTTGGGACTGTGGCCTTATAAGCTTGTAACCAGGACGTTGAAAGCAAGCAAGAACAATTATCCTATCACTCTCTCTTTCATCTAAGCCTGCAGTAGAGGGGCATAACCTCACCGGAGAAGACGGCCGACGGCTACGAACTACGTAGCCGTGGTCCGGCCAGTCAGGGGTTTGACGCCCTTGACAACCTAGTATCAGGTTCAGGTTCTCGTCGATCCTCTCCCGCCCACTCCGACCAATCTTCCACTGCCGCCGGCCATCAAAACGCTACCCCGCCACCATCCCCAACCTCTGCTGCGCCCGACCAACCACCACCAGCCATGACCGAGCCTACCCTTGCCGACGTCTTGGCGTCATTGAAGACTCTCTCCACCGAGATAACCGCCATGAAGGCTGACCTAGCCGCAATGAAGGAGAAATCCGCATCATCGTCGGACAGCGGCGGCGGCCGTCGGCCGGAAGAGCCGTGCGACACCGACTTTCCGCCCAAGCACAAGAAGTGGGATTTTCCCCGCTTCTGGCGCTGCCACCGCTGCAGCACTCCCGGCGCCGCCACCACTGCTGGCGCTGCCTGCCCCCCCAGTAGCCGCCCGGCAGGGCCGCGGCGCGGGCAACCCTCGACGTCTCACCCCGGACGAGATGGCTGAACAGAGCCGTTAGGGGCTGTGTTTTAATTGCAATGAAAAATATTCTCCTGGCCACAATAGGTTTTGCAGGCGCATCTTCTTCATCGACGGTGTCGAGATCGACGACGCCATGGCTGACGACGCCGGGGCAGCAGCCGAGGCCGGGGAAACGGAGGCGCCTGTATTCTCCCTCCATGCGGTGGCCGGCGTGGCCATGGGCAAGACCATGCAGATTCGCGTGGGGGTGGGAGCGACGTCTCTCATCGCTCTTCTCGACACCGGGTCCACCCATAACTTCATCGGGGAAGAAGCTGCGCGTCGTTCGGGGCTGCCTATCCAGCCTCGCCCACGGCTGACTGCCACTGTTGCCAACGGCGACAAAGTTTCCTGCCCGGGCGTTCTTCGTCATGCCCTGCTCGTCATCGGCGACCTCTCCTTCGCCGCCGATTTGTTCGTCATGCCTCTTGCCGGTGGTGCTCGGGACGCAGTGGATGGAGACCCTCGGGCGCTCGACGTGGGACTTCACCGCGGGCACTGTGTCGTTCACGCACCAGGGCCGCCCGACTTGCTGGACAGCAGTACCGCTCCAGGAGAAGGTGGAGCCCTGCACGTCCACAACAGCAGCGCCTTTCCTCGATGAGCTCCTCGCTGCCTTCAAGGACGTGTTCGCGGCGCCGAGCGGACTGCCCCCCAAGCGCGCCCGCGACCACGCCATCACCCTCAAGCCCGACGCACAGCCGGTAGCAGTCCACCCCTACCGCTACCTGGCTGCACACAAGGACGAGCTAGAGCGGCAGTGCGCTGCTATGATCGAGCAGGGCATCGTCCGTCGCAGCGACTCGACGTTCTCATCCCCGGTCCTCCTCGTCAAGAAGGCGGATGGCGCATGGCGTTTCTGCGTCGACTACCGCGCACTGAACGCGCTCACCGTCAAGGACGTGTTCTCGATCCCCGTCGTCGACGAGCTCCACGGCGCTCGCTTCTTCACCAAGCTCGACCTCCGGTCGGGATACCACCAAGTCCGCATCCGCCCCGCCGACATCCACAAGACGGCGTTCCAAACTCACGACGGGCTCTACGAATTTCTGGTGATGTCGTTCGGGCTGTGCAACGCCCCAGCGACGTTCCAGGCGCTCATGAACGACGTCTTGCGGCTTTTTCTGCGTCAGTTTGTTATTGTATTTTTTGATGATATTCTTATCTACAGCCAAACATGGGCGGAGCATCTGCGTCATCTCCGTGTAGTGCTCACGGAGCTCCGGCGCCAACAGCTCTTCGTCAAACGCAGCAAGTGCGCGTTCAGCGAAACGTCATTCTCCTACCTCAGCCACATTATTTCAGCGTCCGGCGTCGCCATGGACCCGGCCAAGGTGCAGGCTATCCGCGACTGGCCTGCTCTGCGGTCTGCCCGCACCGTGCGCGGCTTCCTCGGCTTGGCGGGCTACTACCGCAAATTCGTCCACAACTACGGCACCGGCGCTGCCCCGCTCACTGCTCTACTCAAAAAGGAGGGTTTCTCCCGGAACGACGACGCAGCTGCGGCATTTGAGGCCCTCAAGGCTGTCGTGTCCTCGGCACCCATCCTCGCCATGCCGGACTTCGCCAAGCCCTTCACCGTCGAGTGTGATGCGTCCTCCCACGGCTTCGGTGCTCATACAGGAGGGTCACCCGATTGCTTTTTTCAGCAGGCCAGTCGCCCCTTGACATCGCGCTCTCGCCGCCTACGAGCGCGAACTCATTGGCCTTGTTCAGGCCGTCCGGCACTGGAGGCCGTACCTCTGGGGTCACCGCTTTCTGGTGAAGACGGACCACTACAGCCTGAAGTATTTGATGGACCAAAGGCTCTCGACGATTCCCCAACACCATTGGGTGGGGAAGCTGCTTGGCTTCGACTTCGCCGTTGAGTACAAGCCGGGTGCGGCGAACGCGGTCGCCGATGCGCTTTCCTGCCGTGACATAGAGGACAGCGAGGATAGCTCCATCCTCGCACTCTCGGATCCACGTTTCGACTTCGTCACGCGCCTCTGGTAGGAACACGGCTCCGACCCAGCGCTGGTGGCGCTGCACCAGGAGATCTCCAGCAGCGCTCGCGGCGCGCCCTGGTCCCTGGTGGACGGCTTGGTCCAGTACAAAGGTTGGCTCTACATTCCACCCTCCTCAGTCCTGGTCCGGGAGATCGTGCAGGCCGTGCACGAGGACGGCCACGAGGGTGTGCAGCGGACGCTTCATCGACTCCACCGCGACTTTCATTTCCCTAACATGAAACAGTTCGTGCAGGATTTCATCAAAGTGTGCGGTGTCTGCCAACGTTATAAGTCAGAGCACCTGCACCCGTTGGGTCTGCTGATGCCCCTGCCCGTTCCGCACGGCGTTTGGACTAATATAGCTCTCGACTTCGTCGAAGCGCTGCCCAAGGTGCGCGGCAAGTCCGTCATCTTGACGGTCGTGGACAGGTTCAACAAGTACTGTCATTTCATACCCCTGGCGCATCCATACTCCACGGAGTCTGTAGCAGAAGCATTCTTCGTCGACATTGTTCGTTTACATGGCATTCCGCAGTCCATGGTATCGGATCGCGATCCGGTATTCACATCCACGTTCTGGCGCGAGCTCATGCGCCAGATGGGCACGAAGCTGCACATGTCCACGGTGTTCCATCCTCAGTCCGATGGCCAGTCGGAGGCAGCCAATCAGGTTGACAGATGACAGGCCGCGACAATGGCTGCGGTGGCTTTCGTGGGCGGAGTTCGTCTTCAACACCGCCTACCAGACGTCCTTGCGGGACACACCGTTCCGTGTCGTCTATGGCCGCGACCCGCCGTCACTCCGCTCCTACGAACCTGGCGAGACGTGGGTCGCTGCTGTTGCTCGGAGCATGGAGGAGCGCGAGGAGTTCCTCGCCGACATTCGTGCTCGGCTGCAGCAAGCTCAGCACGTCCAGAAGCACCACTACGACGCAGGCCACCGTCCAGTGACCTATCGAGTAGGCGAATGGCCTCTCCTTCGGCTGCCTCTCTGCCCCAAGCATCGACGGGCAAGCTCAAGCCCCGTTACTTCGGGCCTTATCGCGTCTCCGAGCTGATCAACGACGTCGCCGTCCGCCTCGACTTGCCAGCGGGAGCACGCTTGCATGACGTGTTTCATGTCGGTCTTCTTAAGAAGTTCCAGGGGACTCCACTAGCTGCGCCTCCTCCTCTTCCAGCAGTCCACCATGGAGCGCTTGTTCCAGAGCCTGCACGGGCCGTGCGTTACCGTCTGGCCCGTGGTGTGCGCCAGGTCTTGATCCACTGGAAAGGCGAGTCTGTTGCGTCGTCTACGTGGGAAGATGTGGCCCGTGGTGTGCGCCAGGTCTTGATCCACTGGAAAGGCGAGTCTGTTGCGTCGTCTACGTGGGAAGATGTCGACGCGTTCCGCACCAAGTACACCTCTTTCCAGCTCGAGGACGAGCTGAGCTTCGACGGAGGGGGAGATGTCATGTGGGGAAAGGTTTACACCAGGAGGCGCCGGGCCAGGGACATTCGCCGGGCTGCAGAACGCGCAGCGCGCGAGGGCGCGAAGAGCGCGGCGTCTGGGGACGCTGAGAGCGCGCGCGTAGGGTGGCTAGGCTAGAGGGAAAGATATTGTTAGTTTCCTTCTTGGTAATGTCCCTTGATTTTAGGAGTTTGTTACTTTGGGGTTGTGGCCTTATAAGCTTGTAACCAGGACGTTGAAAGCAAGCAAGAACAATTATCCTATCTCTCTTTCATCTAAGCCTATGGTAGAGGGGCATAACCTCACCGGAGAAGACGGCCGACGGCTATGAACTACGTAGCCGTGGTCCAGCCAGTCAGGGGTTTGACGCCCTTGACAAAACACACCTATCCAACCCCACAACAAACATGCACAGCTCAGTTAAAACAATAGGAGGAAAAGAAGAATTAATATCAAGTGCAGAAATATGAAGATAATGATTAGTGAAGCATATTTTAAGTGGAATAAACAACACTATGCAATTTGTCCAGACAATAATAGAGAGTCAAATTTTGAAGAAAAAAAAACCACACTGAGTCAAATTTTGATAATACCATAGAAAATATAAATATATAAATATATTTTTTCTTTAGTACACAAATGGATTAAATAAAAATGAAAAGTACAAAGGTTACTTCCTGGTTCACGAATATAATGTTTTGGATAGGAATCTCCAATAAGTATTTTTCCCCACCAAGTGGTTTATAATGATGTACAAGTTAAACGAATAAAATATGTATATTATGAAATGTTCTCATGTCAAATCCAAGTCATTATTTTCCATAGTTGTCAATGTAAATAGTTATCAAGGCTATATTAGCATTCAAAGTTAAGGAATTTGACAATTCAAATTCTAAGGGTCTGTTTGTTTCCATCCGGAGTTCCGGACTCATATAAGATAGCTTATGGCCCAAGGGCAATATGGTAAACACAAATGTGGAGAAATTATTTCGGCATCTAGGGTGGTGTTTATTACAGTACTGCCAATGACCCAGAAGCTAGCTTATGTAAGTTGGGGAAACAAACAAGCGCTAAGTACCCTTTTTTTGGGAAACAAATAAGTACATTTATTCAGCATGGAGGGAGGGTGGTAGGTGATAATCTTATGCGTCAATGATGTACAGCAGATGTGACAAACCTCAGGGACAGAACTGCCAGGGAAGGCACTCAACGGGTCAGCCAAGCCAGCTGTTGAATAACAGCACTCTAGTGTTTCCCAATATGAATCAACAAACTCTTGCTTTGAAAGTACAAAATCATGCCGAATTTTCCGATGATTGTTCAGTTGGGAAGATGGAAGAATTTTTGGTATAGGTTCTTCGATGTAAGGCCTGAGCTCCATCAAATGTGTAGACATGGCATTTGACGGCACACCAGCATCTTCTAAGAATTCTTTTGCAAACTGAACCAGCTGTGAAACATAGCTAAGGTGATCAGTTCGTTGA
>Ga0182004_10001656_pt1 | contig 16636 bp, 10 predicted proteins | sample Sormic07211540_1_FD_120479 | JGI IMG/M metagenome (GOLD analysis project Ga0182004, IMG submission 120479) | Endophyte microbial communities from Sorghum bicolor roots, Mead, Nebraska, USA - 072115-40_1 MetaG | ecosystem: Host-associated > Plants > Roots > Unclassified | place: USA: Nebraska...
AGGGCGGCTCGTGATTAACTAGCCTAGTGCTGATGGAAAATGCACTATAAGGGCGGTTGCATCACCAGCCGCCCTTACAGTGAAAACCCCTTGGCTCTTACAAACCAATTCTGTAGTAGTGCACGCTTGACTTGTTGTTAGCAGTGTCGCAGGTTCCATACATTTATTTGGACAATCTACAATTTATCAAATAACTTATTATCAAATTTCTAAGCAATGATAATGTGTAAATTGTAAAAAAATATACTTAGCTGCAGCATTACATGCTATGCTCTTGGCCTGCTGAGGTACTGCCTTTTGCTTGCCTCTGCTTCGAGCTTGCTGTGGGCTGCAGTCGCCTGGGGGTTGGCCGAATAGGTCTTGGCCATTGTCGGGTTGGCTTGTGCTGTTGCCCATTGCAGTGCGGCCTGGAGCTTCTGCCTTCGGTGCCTGCCCATGGCATAACGGAGCCGACCTACTGCCTGTGCGCGATGCCTTTGCTCTGCCGCTGCCAAAGACCAGAGTGTCGGCTGCCTACGCTGCTCCCTTGCTAGGTGACTCAGCCGGATCCCAGATGTTGCTCGCCGCCACCGTCTGCGCTGCCCCAACCCTAGGTGCAAGGCTAGCAGCCGCCGTTCGCTGCTCTGTGATTCTGTTCGCGGAGTCGCAGTCGCGAAGGTGTGGGTTCTGGGTGCCGGGGGCTGCACCGCATGACGCCGCGGCAAGGGTCTAGAGTGAGGGACGCCGGACGCGGGGTGGAGGTGGTGGCCAGGTGCTGGTGAAGATCGGGACCAGGGAAGGAGATCGCCTGGGAGCTGATTGGGAGGAAATCTTCCTTTTTTTTTTGATGCGTTCCTATGGTGGAGTTACCTTCCTACTGGGTGGGGTGTGGCCATGTGGGACCGCAGGGGACTCGATGAAGCCGGCATAGACGGAGTCGCACGGGCAGAAGGACTGGAGGACGGTGGATTGTTGCACCAAAAAAATATCCATTTTTTAGTCTTTTTAGTTGTAGGAGATTGTGTCCCTACAAATAAATAAATATGCTTAATTAAAAAGAATATGAACCAACTGCAAATTTGCAACAACCAATCACTGTTTAACTAGAACACTAACCTGTGGTAGTACTGAACTTGTTGTTTGAACTGTTGTTGCTTGCTCTGGCGCGGCGACTGTGGTATCTGTCCCCAAATCAGTCGTAGCCTCTGCTTCGGGTTTCAGGCGCATCCGCTTGTGGTTCAGAGCTTCGATCCGTGGCGGCGGCGGCACAATAAAGACCGGAAACTGGAGCGCCACAGCAACACACACAGACTGGACGCCGGCGGGCGGCGGCGGCACACACAGAGGCACAGCTCTCTTCCCTAGCCCTAGGCGACGCATGAGAGGATTTTTTTACAAATCGGAGATGGGGTGACGCTGGACGGACGTAGGCTGTGCGTATCAATCTCTGCCTTCCGTGAAGCTCCCTTTTTGGGCTTACCGGCTTAGCAGGCCGGCCCAGCTAGATTGTGCACGGGAGAAACAAAAACACATGGGTTTTTTACTCTTATTTGCATCAAATAACTATTATACATGTATATGCAGTATGCACAAGACCTGTTATTTTTTTCTCAAAAATATTGGGTGTACATCGGTACACCCATGTCCACATACTGTGTCCGCCAGTGCTATTTCGAGCCATAAATCAGTGAGCTATTTCAAGCCTGACGAATAGATTATGTTATAAAGCCATAAATGTACATTCAGTTAGCATGATTCTGAAAACAATGTTAAGCATGGTTCAGTTATCTGAAAAAAACATCCTTACAGAGGAGCATCTAGTTGATTGCAAGTAAAAATACCATACTTCCTTCTATCTTACAAGAAAAAAGAAATTATCTGCAGCTAGATCAAACTGATGATAATTGCGTGCTTCATCTAACTGAAGGGCAAATTGAAAATATGACGTGAATCAATATGCTAATACTCAAAGTCAAATAAAGAACCAGACCTGCATCCCCTAGTGTACTTATGTGCTCATATTCAAAATCAAACAAAGAACTAGATCTGCATCCGCTATTACTCAGCGTGTAGACAGAGATATGCAGATGCAGGACTGAGGAGGGGTGCTCGGGCTAGAGCTGGCGCCTGGGCGTCCGTCATTACCCAAATCCCCCATAATCCTCATCCTAGCAATCTTCTGTGTGCTGCCAGAGCATGAAGCCGTGGTACTGCAAGGAATCTCCACGAGCGCTCGGATATGGGGAGTCAGTATGGAAAGGGAGAGGGCCGGAGAGGGTTAGAGAGAGGAAGAGCAGACACCTAGGGTTTCATGGAGCATAGGTGAAGGCACGGCCTGAGAGACGATGTCGTATTAGGGGCAACCACGCCGGCGACCACCAGCAGGGCTTGCTCGGTCGCGTCGTGGCTAGGGATGGCGGCCGTTCGGGGCCCTCGCGGCCGGGGGCGGCCATCCACTGCATTGGCGCAGCACTCGGCGGGGGCCTCCGACGCCCTGCCCTTGCGGCGCGAGCGGAGAGGAGCGTAGAGGAGGAGGAGGAGGAGGAGGAGGAGGGTTGTCGCTGCCGTGCCGAGGGCCAGCCACCGCGCTCAGGTCAATTGGAGAGGCAGCGGAGCCTGTGGCGCCGGCGCACGGAGGCGAAATGGGCGAGGCGAGCGCTGGAAGTGGGAGGGGCGAGGGGAAATCGATGCATGGGCGAGCAGCTGATCACTAATCAAAGATGATCCAGAAATCATGCGTCTGTCTTCTTACAGCTGAAGCAGTTATTGGAAGTATCCTGCATATAAATTGTAGAGATATAGTGGTAGTAACATTGTTCATAAAATATATATATCCATTTCATAGTATATGAAACTATAAGAGAGATATTTAAATATTGTGAACAATTTTACCACCACTTTATCGGATAAAGAAATGATCAAAATAAAGTTGTAGATCTTAATAAGTTCTACAACTTCTATGTTCATGACTCTTTTAGCTAAAACCATTTAGTATTCCAAAATAACGTTTAAAGTTGTCATTTTTTGAAATTAATATATATAAAATAATAGTTGTAAGAACACAATAAATTGGTATCGCATGATTTTAGAATTTTTTAGAGAAAAAGTCATCAAATTTGAAGTTAGAGGGAGAAAAACAAGTTACAAGTTTTAGCCAGAGATTAAAAACAGAAATCACATTTCTTCAACAATTTCAAAGTTTGATTTCAAACAATATTGTAAAGTAGTAAAGATTTCAGTTAAAAATATTGTCAACTACAAACTTACATAATATTTTGAGGTCTATAATTTTTGTTTTGGGTGTTTATCCATCCGAGGTCGTTTGAAAAATTCAAATTTTAAATTTTAGTATCAAAAAATTATTTTTTGTTAGATAGATGATTACAAATAAAACTATTTTGACATCTAAATGACCTTGAATTGAAAAAGCTTAAACTAAAAAGTTGTAGGTCTCGTCGAATACTACAACTTTAATATAAAGTTTGTCTTCATCGAACATTATATGAGAAACTTATGAAATTTTCTTGCAGCATCAACGTCGGTTGAAGCCACGAACGGATAGTGATAGTATCAATATCGGTTCTTAGCTAAAACCTGCAGTGATGACCCATTATCGTCGCCGGTTCTTGACTAAAACCGACAGTAATATTAACCAACAGTGAAGACCCGAATATCACTGTCGGTTGGATCTATCGCTGCCGGTTTAAGCCAAAAACCGACAATGATGTGCCGTGACGGGCTATCAACTGCAATGTCAGTTTTTTAAAATCTGACAATGATGAAGCCGACAGTAAAGACCCTGTAGTAGTGACATGTCATTAATCAGCTTCAATGCTGAGGATTGCCATATGACGTTGACAATGTTCCTTCCTATTGCTATCAGGACCGTATATGAAAGCATGGCCATCATCGCCTCAATGTGCTGCTTCTTCAACTAAATTGGGCGGAAGGAGATCGGCAAAGATAAATTAGGTGACTTAAAGCATTTCATGGTGGATACTATATATGGACCAATTTGAGTAGTGCTTCCCACCATCATTTTTTATATAATGCCGCACCTCATGATTCACATATTAGAGAAAACATTTTCCCACCCGTTAGGTCAGTTCTTTAGTAGTGGCTACTAAAGTATATCCTTATTTGAAAAGAAAACAAAAATTAATTTAACTGTTGCTAATAGATTTTCACTTTGCGCCGTTCCCAACTATTAGTACCTGATTTGGTATTTTCAGTATTTTTCGTTTGATACCTTTTATTTCCCACCGTTAAATTACACCCAATTGAGCTGGGTCCATATTTTTTCCCAGCCAGCATAAAACTCTTGATATATATAAAACTTCCTGTAAGAAACATATAAAGAAGCAAAACGCTAACAAGCGATAGTTATGAATTCTCATGTGCAAACCACTTCATGCAACTGATTCATTGACATCAGCCTATATCGAACTAACTCACTGCTGCCAATGATAAAATGAATAAGATCCCTAATTAACTGGATAGTTGCTTCGTCTTGTGCTTACTGGTCAAGTATATTTGCTTCATAAAATCCATATCTTTCTAATATTCTATGGTTACAAAGTATCATGCAACGACACGCATAGCATGTATCTTTTGTGAAAAATCATGTGGGTGTTAATTAGTGATGAACTTATGGAGCATATCATTTTCAAAATACCTTTATGTGGTCAGTTTCAGACTTGGGTTGGAGAACACAAGTGTTGCATGCTCTTGCATCGGTTGGGTAGCTAGGTATATCCTCTCCATTTAGTCAATTTTGGTCTCCATTAATCAGAAGAATATAAGGCTAATAAACAAATTAAGGTGGAAGTTTCAGACTTGGTTGGAGAAAGCATGCAAATCCTAACCGTTTCCTCTATATATACCTCTATTAGGAACACAACTGAAAACCTAGCCATTTAATTGTCGATTGTTTTAAAGGAATTTTGAGCCAGTCCTAGGTAAGTCCCAGATAACAAGGATTATATTGATTTATTTTCAGCACCGAGTTATCTTTGTGATAGGTGGGGTGGGGGTTCTATTTTTTAATTAGGAGGTTAGCCAAATATTTAAATAATAGATGAAATCTTGTCGGATGCCAAATATTTAAATAATAGATGAAATCTTGTCGGATGTGTCAAAAACAGCAACAACAACAACAACAAATCACGATCTTGCAACTGATTTATTCATGTAACAAAATGACCCGCGACTGATGATTTATTCATGTATAACAAAATGAAGAATGTCCAGCTAGTTGCTTGGTTCAAAACTACCTTTTTCGTTATTGTTGAACCTAGCTAGCTATATTAACTCTATCTAGATCAATCTAGATTATTGCTATTAACTCTATCTAGACGACAGCCTTGTCCGGCATCTCGTTTCCGGCGAGGAAGTGCGCGAAGACCTGGCTGGCCTGGACGGGTGTGATCATGGGCACCATGTGCCCGGCGCCGCGGACGGTGACGAGGGTGAGGCCGTCGTAGACCAGCGTGTAGCCGCCGACCTGGTCGGTGGTGAACCACTCGCGCCACTCCTTGACGGTGGCGAGCCCCAGCTTCCGCAGCGCGTACCGCGTCGAGGTCACCGGCACGCGGTCGTCCGTGTCGCCGCTCAGCACCCACACCCGCAGCTTGGCGTCCACCAGCTGCTTGATCGCCGGCAGCGTCGACGCCGGCGAGTCCGTCCAGTCGCTCAGCGCGTCGCTGCAGGGCTCCCACCTGTAGGGGATCATCCCCGTCACGTTGGCGTGCAGCGCCTTCTGCACGTCGCCGCGGTTCAGGTAGTCCAGCACGTCGTAGTCCACGCACGGGTCGTACGTGTTGTACGGCATCCCACGGTGAACCTTCTGCAACGCAGCATGAAATATCAGGCATCAGTTGCTCGTGTAGTTGTAGTTGTATAGGCGATCGGATCGACGAAATATATAGCTGGAAAACGTCGATCGATCTTACGGCGAGCGGCGTGTCGGCGAGCTTCCATGGCCGGCGTCTGGAGGAGGAAGAAGAAGAAGAGTTGGTGTGGCTGCGGCTGGCGTTGGCCATGGCGTCGGTGCACGCCGGCGTGTAGAGGCTGTAGAGGTCGATGTCGCGCATGACGCTGAAGAAGTGGTTCCAGGCCTCTTGGCACTTGTCGCTCTCGTTGCCGTCGTCGGGGAATTTGCACTCCCTTTTGATGGCGCCGTACACCTCGTCGGAGATGACGGCGTGGTCCCACGCGTAGTCGGCGAGGCCGCGGTCGTCGGAGCTCGCGTCCATGGCCGCGTTGCCGATCATGATGCCCTTGAGGTTGATCCGATCCTTCCTGTGCGCCTTCTTGTTGCCCTCCAAGATCTTCACGCCAAGCTGAGGAATGTAGTGCCCTGTGTATGCCATGCATGTATTCAATCATTGCTCCATGATCAGTGATGGATCTGTATATATACATATATCATCTTTATAGATAGATACATATATGCATACATATGCAACAACATGTGTATATACATACCCGCGTAGCTCTCCCCGGCTAGGTAGAAATCATGGCCCTTGAACTGCGGGAACCTCTTGAACCAGTTCAAGAGGAAGGCATGGGCGTCCGTTGCTTCAGTACGTTAACAGGGAGATGCATGCATGAATGTCAGTACAGAGAAATAAATATATATATATATATATATATTGATCGAGGATGAAGAACAAGTGTATATATATGGCATATATATATATGTATGTATATATACCAGTGAGCTCATCGCCAAATTGGCTGAGATCCTTGGTAGTGTTGGTGTAGGAGAATCCAACGCCTGCTGGGGACTCAACGAACAGGAGGTTGGCATCTTTGTTCCATGAATTAGGGTTGAGGCTGATCTCTGGCTTCCCCTTCTGCACCAAGAATGGACCCAGCTCCTCCAGCGCTCCATATCCCACCGACGAGCATCCCGGTCCTGCATGCATGTACACACACCGATCGAATATATATATAGGGGAATGCATCGTCTACGTGATACCATAATATAACACATTAGATGATCGATTGGAGGGCTTTGCTATGGTACACCCCTTACCTCTCACGGTAAATCATAGCTGTTGATTTTTAAGGACAAAATATTTTAATTAAAATATCTAAAAAGTGAAAATCATAGGCAACAAGAAGAAACAAACTCGTCCAGGAAGTCAGTGTACAATTAAGAATGGAATGTCATGCATGCACGCATTTATCACGTCGATTAAGCGCATATGTTATTTGTTTTCTATATGCTATGCCTGGAAGGAAATGCTCATTATATTATTATAAAAAAGGTTAATCACTACACTAATACTGTACATGTATAGTATAGTCATAAATCATGCTAATATTTTGTTTAGATCTAAAAATATTTCGTGAAATTTGCCGAATGTTTTATCGAAATTCCTGAAATTCGGTTATTTCAGTGGTTACCTAAATATTTCTAAAACCAAAATCGAAACCCTGATTTTAGTAGCAAGTGACTTACATACGAAGGTGTGTGAAAAAAAACGTTACAAAAAAAAAAGACTAAAACACACCTTATTAGCATGTCATGTCACGATGTCAAGAAAAAAGTAATAATTAGGTCCATCATATTGATTACAATTTACATCGTTCATGATCTGACACAATATGGAAATTAGATCTAATTGAAGATATTTTTACATATTTGCTAATATATACATTTCTTCCTTCATTTCTATTACCTCCTAGGAGGTAATATTTGATGAAATTCATCTACATCGACGGCTAATAGTTATTTGAGCGTACCACAACAAAGCCCATGATCGTGTAGATTAATCTATATAGATAACAGCAACCATACGAGAAACTGATGAATAATGAACCGATATGCATGCAAATAGATCTACATACTGCCCATACGTACATATATGCTTGCAGATCGATCTACTGCAAGCAGAGAGTAGGCAACAACTAACGTAACGTGTATAACGTACCTCCATTGAGCCAGAGCACGAGGGGCTTGTGCTCGACGTCGTGCGTGGCCTCGAAGAACCAGTAGAAGAGGGCACGGCCGTGGGACTCGTTGGCCGTCACGTAGCCGGCGAACTGCTGGAACCCGACCTCCGACGGCTGCCCCGGCAGGGCCTCCACCCGGTCAGCTTCCTGACGGTCAAACACATCCTCGTAAGGATCACGGTGGTGGCCCTTGCCGGGCCTCACGGCCTCCGCCGCCGTCCACGCGCCGGCGCCGGCGACGACAACGACGAGAACCACGAGCAGAATGTTTTCTGTGAGCGACATGGTTGTTTAATTGTTGCGTGCGATGCTAGCTAGGGTGATGATTGAGATGACCAGGAAGCTGCAGTCAACAACCACGTATTTATATAGGCAGGGCGCGTACGTGGTAGGTCGCTCTCTGCTGGGCTACGTTGCGGATCAATACGGAGGAGCGATATCTATCTATCTATAAAAGATACAGATCGATACCGAAGATATATACTGTTGAGGTTGTTTGGATCCCCTCAGAATAAATATCAACTTTAACCTTTATTTATTACTAAAACAAGAGGATTATAATTTACAAGAGGATTATATTTTTTAGTAAAATGTTGTTCCACAAAAACATATTTTCAGTAAAACAAGTTTAATTAACGTCGTTGTTATTATTCTTTTAACCGCAGCACGTTTTAGTAACTCATTGTTTAGTTGAACCCAAAAAAAAAAGTTTTGATTACACGTACACTACTTGTATCGTTTTGCCGTTGCCCTCTACACATACTGATTCGCACTTAACGAACGACCGGTTAAGGGCATAATTTACTTTATTTATTTGCATTCATTCTAATTTCTACCCAACCCTATAAGAGCATAATAATTTACTTTATTTGCATTCAACTATCTGTCCACCCTCACTTCTCTCCCTGTTGTCATCACTCATTGTCACCCTTCTAGCTTTGAGTTTGGAGTTGCAACTCTCTCCTCGCTTGTTCATACCTCACTTCTCTTCCGTCTCTTGGTCCGGCATCACTCGCTCTCACCCAACCTAGCTTTGAGTTTGTTTGCCAAACCTTCATTAGAGGCGCCGCTCATGTCGTGGTATATATAGCCACGCCCAAGGCTGTTTGTGTCGCGACTCACGTGTGCATACATGTGGCTCGCCTTCTTTTATTTAAATTAACAATAGGTGCACACAATAATAAGCTTTTTAAGTCAAGTCAATCTCCTAATAAATTACCAAGTTGGGACTAATCCTTTACTAGACTAACATTAATTATGGCCTTTGGAATTTATTTTCCTATTAAGGTTTGGCTAAGTCCAAATGTCCAATTAAATCTAACAAAAATGGTTAGCCCATTATCATTGGCACAAACACCACATAAAAAATAGGTTTAGTTGCAACACAAGGACATGTTTGTTAGTCTAACAAACTTGCATGGTCCCATGCATGCACATAGTGTGCGAAGCTATTCTAGTTTACCTTCCTAGTATTATTTTTTCTTGAAAATAATTGCATGTGTACAACCTTAGTCTATTTCTTTATTTCTATAATATTATTCTAATATGCTATAGTAAAAGAAAAATATTATTTTTATAATATTTTATTAATTAACATGAAGCTATGAGAGTTTTGAAAGTCTCGTAAATTCATATTTTATATTAATACTGATACATTATAGTTAAGAGAATTTATATTTTAATTTCTAAATGATCATGTAGACAATATGTATAGTACCTAGAGTTATTTTTGCTTCAAATTTATTTATGTATTTATTTATTTATTTATTATACTTGCATGGATTGTTTATTCTTGCATCTCCCTCTGTACCTATTTAAGTGTCGCCATGGGTATCCTAGATGCTTTAGCTGGCCTCATGCACGAGAAGAGCAAGGGTATTGGCGCCAACTGGATGTCACAGCAGGCTCTTGCACGGCTCTCATGGCGGCGACGCCTAACGTTGTCGCGCGCGTGAGGCAAGCCTCCGGCTTTGAGCCTCGTGGGAAGAGAGTTGGTAGGTGGGGACACGTGTTGCTGCTGTCACCGAGGGCGCTCTACTGTGGCGGGTGACATGCCAAAGGGGCTAGCTATACTACAGTGTAGGAAAAAGGGACGCGCTGGTGTGGGTAGGCATGCTTTGCTATCGTCTAGAACGCCGGTGCCAGCAAGCCATGCTCTCTAGCCGCGTAGGTAAGCTCTCGAGCCGCTGGCGCTCCTCTATTTCCCTATTCTCTGCCAGATTTGTTGTATGTAGCTAGGTAAGCTCGGGATCGAGTATATCTAACTAACTTGTTCCTCTCTGCAGTGTGCTCGATCTTTATGCTCTGACCGTGCTTCGCCATCTCTTGAGCAACTGTAGGGGATCACCGGCGGTGTGCTCAGCTCTCCTCCCTACTCTCGTCTTCAACTGAATGTTCTCTGGCATGTGCTCTTCTCTTTGTGAGCATTGTGGTGAGCTTGTGTGAAATTGTGATGAATGATTGCACTGTGAAACTAATAGTCTATTAAGATGTATGTTGCTTATATTCTTCCATTTTCAATCTTTTTTTGAAGACAATAGAGGATCAATGCTACTGGATGTATGTTAAGAATTGTACTTTTGATGAGTACTTGGAAGGACTCGATAATTTCATAGTTGTTGCAGAGGAGGATATGGGAACAGAGATAAGATATCTATGTTGTTCGCATATGCTGACTGTAGGAATGGAAAGTAGTTCACAAATAAGTGGACAACTAGGGCCACCTAATTCTTCGAGGATTCATGGATGACTACATATGTTGGAACAAACATGGAGAAGAAGAAGATGTCAATAATGGAGATGGTGGGGAAGGACTTCATGTTGGTGGCAATGATGAAGCACCATCCTTTGGCAATGAGGAACTATCTAATGGTGATGTATCAGAGATTATTGCCAACCCTATCCCTATGGTTGAGAGTTTAGAGGAGCTGATGGTGCATGATGTCATTGACTATGATGAGTTGAGAGTTGGAGAGTTGAAGAAGCTAAAACGTCTATTGATATATATGAAGAGCATTTCTGGTGTACAGAACCATTCGGGTATTGCACATTAGGATTCGAGGACTGGTTTGACCACTTCATACTTGATGCATTGGATAAAGGCATTTTTAGCGCGATGTCATTGTAAGTACAATTTCATCTATTTTCTAGACCCATTTATTTGTAGCTAGGGATGCTCTTCATATATTTGGTTGCTAAATTACTTTTGTATGCATCTTTATTGGTAGATATGTGATTACAAAAGCCAAGGAATTGAAAGTGTCTATTGGCATACTTAATCTAGAAGCAGTTAAATTGAAGGCTATCTAGGAAGAGAGACAATATTGCGTGGACTATCTAACATCCTGCCTAACAAAATATGCCAACCAAAAGTTTGTGATGTTTGCACATCACTATGATGGGCACTAGGTTGCTGTCATCATCTACCAAAATTGTAGAAAGGTGATGTACCTCGACTCCAATAGAGGCAGGACCTCAAATTTGACTCCTATCCAAGAACTTATGGATGAGTGAGTATTGTCTTTCTTAATTAAGTTAGTGGAAGTCAAAGAATTTTTATAACAACTCATGTATTTGTAGGGCTTTTGGCAAATGGCAACCCAAGCCGAAGAAGAAAGGGCAGTAGAAAAAGATGACATTGAGCCATCATTTCAATGTTCTAGTAAGTAGTGCATCCAATGTAGTTGTGAAGTTGTGTTTTGTCAATTCAAATGGTAACCATGTGTTCCATTGTTCATAGTGCTAGCAGCAAGGTCAGGGATCCCAGTGAGGGGGATTCCTAGGTACCCCTCGTAGACGGCGACAAAGATGGCCGCCTGAACGATGGAGTTGGGGTTGAAGTTATGGAGCTCTACCCTATAGTAGAAGGGGGAGAGCTCTCATAAACTAGCTTGCCGGTACCCAAACCCACACTCATGGAATGCCAGGAAGCTAACCACATAGCCTAGAGGCGAGTTAGGCTCCCTCGCATTCACCGATGGTGCGATCCACTTAGGCAGCGCATGGTCTGTCAAGGGCGAAAAAGACTCACCTCGACGCGCTCTTGCAGCACCGCCAGAGTCACCGAGGAATGGGTCTAGACATCGGGGGCACCGATGGGGGATGATGTAGCCATGGAGTTGATGAAGGGAGCATGACAATGGCGAGTTCTGAACTGAGTCTTTCTCTTTCTCTTTGCTAAAGGATTCCTTTCTTCTTTGCTCAGGCGAGGAAGGCAAATGCAAATGATGGGAGAAGAGTAAGCGGAGCACTGGTGGGCGCTTATATAGGGAAAAGAGGAAGTCGAATCGACAAAATCTAGGGGAACAATTGGATCCAATGCATTAAATGCGATTATGGTGAAACCGCTCCATCATTTGCCTTTTTTCTCGCTAACTATGTGCACACATGCATTAACTCCCCGCAGGCAAAACGTCTTGTTTGCCTGTAACCACAGCGGTGTTGTTCCACCTTCCTGAGAAAACTTCTTCCAAAGGCGCACATGTCCACTACATGCAATGGATGGGAGTATTCCATAGGATCCTTCCCTAAGAAGGAACCACGGGTGCGACCCCTTTACGGTCTAGATGTTCAAAGACTAGTCCACCTTGGGTTCGTTAGTCGCCTTAGGACACAGAGTTAGTGATGGCAATGGACGAGCCCCTCTATGGTTGAGGCCCAAGCAGCAAAGTGCTCGAGACATCCTAAGCCATGTTTGGGACCTAATAGGGCATCCAATGGTGGGATCCCACTGAGGGAGGCATCGAGCCCTCATAACCAATCGAACAGATCTGAGACCCACTGGATAGCCCTTGGGTGTTTTGAGTGCGTCTACGCAACCACTACCCAATGCCTAGTGAATGGGGCTCAGGCACTCCACTTGGACTTACCAGTTAATAGCTCACCGAGAGCATCATTGCTTGCTCATCGAGGGTAGCATGGTGCTTCCCACCCCTCCTTGCAGAAAAGATGCGTGAGGGATGGATCAAAAGACAAGGGCACCTTTGATCGCCCTCTAGCCATGTGCAAAGGCTCGGGGTCTACCCTTGCACCAAGCTTGAGGTTAGAAATCATGAACATGCTTCGGATTCCCATCATATGTGACCCCTTTCTTAAGAATCAAAGCCCTTAGAGGGGTGCCCCACCCCTCTAAGGCCTCGGGGGCTACACCCGGTGGGTGCGCTCGTGCGCACCCCTTGGAAGAAATCAATAACAAGAAGAAACTTGGCCATGACACCAGCCTAGTTAGCTCAGACCAAAGAGCAAAGCCTCTACACGAATGCACACATTCCTCCATGTGCTCGGGGGCTACTGTTGGGTACCACAATCAGGAGTACCCAAAGCAAGAGCTAAAACCCCTTACTTCCCCTGAGAATAGGCTAAGACAACTAACGCCTATTCTTCGTCCCACTTGAGGCCTAACGATGAGGCCTTGGACGCGCCCAAGACCAATCCATTCTCCATCTCGTGCAAGGACAGTCACTCCCTGACTCGCCTGAGACTGGTTTAGGAGAGCAGTCCCACAATATCCACCTCACCCGACCCCAGGGATCGGACCCTCCATGCTATTAGTGCGCTCGAGACCCCCTATGACATCAGCCATGACAAAAACCATGGAACGATAGGATGAGACAGGGGGAAAATTGCCACTCCACACACAATAGCATAGGGTAGGACCTGATAGGCACTATGTTGCCAACTCTCGTCACTATGCGAATGGTTGAGGTCTGCTTGACGTGCAGGCATCATTCCAGGCTTATGTTCCCATGATCTGACAATACATGACACGACTCCCAATCTAGGAGGCCTCATATCTCCCTATCAGTCAACCAGTAGGGCTTAGCATGTCGGCTATAGGGTCAGGGATGCCTCTATAGGGACCATCACACCTCTATAGGGACTAGCATGGCTCAACACGTTAGCTATAGGGATGGGCACGCGGAACACTGCCGCACCAACATCTGCAGTGCCTAAAGGAAAGAGGCTATGACTCCACTGCACCATGCCATACCCCCGCAGGTAAGGCTACAGGGCCTCAGATCTTATAATGGATACAATATAATACACATGTATACAACCCTGCCTCCCCTTGCGACTATAAAAGAAAGAGGCAGGGGGTCATTTTGAGACGGGCTAACAGGAACACACACACGTTCATTACACTCGCAAGTAAAACTTTCTAGTCACACATGCATTGAGACTAGGGAGCCATTCCCTCTCTCGCCAAGCTTGTAACCCCTACTATGAGCACTTCGGTGCAAGATAATACAAGTCTCCTCCCTTCCACTGGACGTAGGGCATTCCTTACTTGAACCAGTATAAATCGCTTGTATTCTTCTTGCACACCATCTAGATTAGAGGCACACAGATACAAATTCACTCACCAGTGTGGTGATCACTAGATCGCACACCGATAGGTTGCGTCAGCGTCCGGTGCTCAACCCTAACGAAACAGAGAGTGAGCGTTGTGCCACCAACTAATCGGACGTTGCCTAGCATCTAGTGCGCCTGATGCCAGCGTCGAGGAACACTCCTGTGACATCACGACCTTTTCAAATCCACCTCCGATGCAGTGGAAAATAGGTTTTTCATTTTCACAAAAACGCCTTTGCAAAATGTGCCAACACCATCATATGTATACTATCGGGTGCATGTGTGTTAGCATTTTTACAATCATTTTCTTCAAAAAAGTTAAGTTAACTCACTAGGTTCTAAATGTATGTACATGAATAATGACACCTAGTAGCAATCAATAGACCGCTTTGACAAAAAAATTCCTTTTTTATAGTATACTCTATCCTAAATGTGATCACATCCTCTATGGTGTCTTGATCACCAAAACTATAATTCTATTTATACCTTTGTCTTGATCTTCATAGGATTTTATTTTTCTCTTTCTTTCTTTTTAAGTTGAGCACTTGATCACCTTCTTATTATCACCACCATCACTATGATCCTCTAGGCTCCAACACTTGGCATACGACTTATTATTTCATATATATCTATACACTTAGCATAATGATTAGTCCCTATGTTCCATCAATTATCAAAATCAAACTAGGGCTTTCAGCCCCCTCCTGCACCCCAAAAAAGTAATAATTGGCTCCCATATTTCAATGGGTCTGTTGCATTGATCACAGGATCGGATGGTCCGTTGGCATGGAGCTCGATCTCATATTTACTAATAAGAGCCTGGCAAGCTAGATTGTTATTAATAACAACATAATCGATTTATAGGGTGTTTGGTCTGCAAAATAAAGAGACTCGCCATCATCTCATTCTCTAATTTTTTTATTTAGGTGACGTTTGGCACAACTTTGCTTCACTAATGAACTTATCTTTTTTTTTTTTTTGCTTTAGCTCTCTATGAGCAGCCGTGTACAAGTGAAGTTGAAGCTATTTTAGTGAAACGTTTAGCAAAATGCTTTAGCTCTCTATGAGCAGTCGTATGTAAGTGAAGTTGAAGCTATTTTAGTGAAACGTTTAGCAAAATAATTATACACGTGCAACAACTTAAAATACGTTTTTACAAAATCCGGACCACCAGAGTGTGTGTGGGAGAACCTACTGTTTTAGCCTCATCTCCATCCAACCATTGTGAAGGCACGTTTAGCCCTTGTTTAGTTGAGAAGGTGTAAAAAAAAAATTGATACTGTAGCACTTTCGTTTTTATTTGGCAATTATTATCTAATCATAGACTAACTAGGCTCAAAAGATTCGTCTCACAAATTACAGACAAACTGTGTAATTAGTTATCTTTTTTATTTATATTTAATATTCCACGCATGTGTCGCAAGATTTAATATGAGGGGAAATCTTGAATTTTTTTAGGTTTTTGGGATGAACTAAACAAGGCCTTAAGCAGCTTCTCAGTGAATTTATTTTGTTCTACCTCGTCTGACACAAAACCCGAAAAGATTCCACTGCTGGCTTGAAGTAGGATCCGAGATTAAGGCACTGGAACGTTACTCAGATTGGTGGTCTGGTTACATAATGACGTCTCTTTGTAGGTTGCCAGCTTAGAGGCCCATGGAGAAGAGTTTTGATCCGCCGAGGTATGATAGGTAGTATTCTCTATCTTGTAGTAGACCCGACCCCTCCCAAGCACAAGTATACCCAATTTCCCAATCTGTTTAGACCTTTTTACCTTGACTTTTTTTTGCCACTCTATCTCTTTGGAGCATCCGTTTCCTAATTTTTAAACTCATGATACATCAATTTATTTAGAATGGATTCATTCCTCAAACAAACACTCTGTTTACAGAGAAACTAATTTCAGATTGCATTTTGACGAGTTATATGATTACCATTTTATCATATAAAGCATGCTGCTGCTGCAGTACACAAGATGACCGCGTGGCCTAATGGATAAGGCGCTCGCCTCCGGAGCGGGAGATTGTGGGTTCGAGTCCCATCGTGGTCGTTGCCGCTCTGTTTTTTATCATGCCTTCAATTTTTCTTTTCTTTTTTCTTTCTGAAAAGGAAAAGAAAATTCTACAGTGCCACTCTTTTCTCTCTTTCTCAGCCCACCCAACACTTCAATTCATGGGCCGTCATCAGAGGCTTTTAGCCCCGTCTGTCAGAGGCCCAAACTATTTAGAGTAGTACACGGTAACCAGCCAACAGGTTCCTAAAAAAAAAAAAAAAAAAAAACAACAGGCCCCCGCCCGAGTCAAAGGGCAACAGACACGGGCACACAAAAAAGAAAAAAAAAAAG
>Ga0182004_10001657_pt1 | contig 16629 bp, 14 predicted proteins | sample Sormic07211540_1_FD_120479 | JGI IMG/M metagenome (GOLD analysis project Ga0182004, IMG submission 120479) | Endophyte microbial communities from Sorghum bicolor roots, Mead, Nebraska, USA - 072115-40_1 MetaG | ecosystem: Host-associated > Plants > Roots > Unclassified | place: USA: Nebraska...
AGATAGCAAGAACAACTACATGGGAACTCTTAGACATGAGGAAGACGAAGGTACTATATTTTTTATTGATGCCCTCTCTAAATGTCCTCCTTCCTTTTGTAGTGAGAGTCCTTTAGCATAGCCCACTTAGGTAGCCTAGTCTCGCCCCACAAGGTCACATGGTCGCCCAGTTCATGATATTCCCCGCTGCTTGACATGGGGCTTGTCCCCTAAGCCACTGTTGTTGACTCCACCAGGACCCCAATAGAGTTGGATCAACCACTTACTATTGACATTACAAAGAAGTTTACTCCTTTTGTAGAAGTTGTTGGCCTTAAGGAGCTATTGTCTAGCAATAGAGAGTAGTCGTAGCAAAGTCGATGAACAGCCTCACCCGATTGGCAAGCCACAAAAGGTGTTGGATGAGCTCACATGCACACCTGGCTTGCTGCCGCAATGGTACATGCCTCCTGTGTAGCACCCACAACCCAAAGGATGGTCGATCATGCTGGCACGTGGCTCCCTCATTGCCATCTGGGTGATCTTGTTTCAGAGCAACGTATGGCGACCTAGGAACCCAGAAGAAGATGGTGACAACGGTGATGGTTAGAGGCAAGGTGGGTGGTCAACATGGAGGTGGTGCACATCGGTGAAGGGGTCATGGCCATCACCGAGGTGGTGTACTCTAGCGAAGTAGTAGATATCGTTGCTTGCAGCGTAGTTGAATTCGATCGGTAAAGATGAATATCATGGACATGGTCAAGGTCCTTGTAGGCATGGATGACACGGCTAGATTACTTTGGCGAAGTAGTCGATGACAACAAACAACAACGATAGAACCAAAGTCACAATGGTCACAGGGGCGTGGCTAATCCCCACATGCTTCACCTCCATCATGTGCATCAAGTTCACCATCTTCTGACAGAGGGAATCAATTCTTGCCACTAGTGAATTAATGGTGACAAAAGATGGTGTGGACACTAGGAAGCCATGGGCGCAATCGAAGTCGGGAAAGATTTAGGGTTCCCTAAATCTAAGGCTCTAGATACCAATTATTACGAATCTCCACTACCAAATCACAAGTACAAGTGTACTTGATACAAATTAGGAACAATTAGAGGGGATCTAGACTAGAAAGAACAAGGAATCAAGAAAAATATAACAAGAGCAATTATAGGGGAACTCTCAGATAGGAGGAAGACGAAGGTGCTTTCTTTGTTGATGCCCTCTCTGAATGTCCTCCTTGCTTTTGTAGCTTCTTCAGTCTAGCCCACTTTGGTAGCCCAATCTCGGCCCACAAGGTCACATAGCACCCCAATCCATGACACACATGTTTGGATCTCAACTTCATCTAGGATTGGGCACCCACATGTCACCTAGGACAATCAGACAATCACTAAGTTTCTCCATGAATGGGTTGTATATCTTTAGTTGTAGCACTAGCGGTGCTGAAGAGGGGTCTATAGTCAATAATCCTACTCGTGCCATGGATCTCTAGAAACAAAGATATCAATGGGACTTTTCAACACAAGATTAAATAAAGGAGGCACAGACATGGTGCCTGTTATGGGCTAGACATACTGCAGCACATTAGTGTATCATTTTGCACGAGTTTTTCTTTACATGTTGGACTTTCCTCTTTCTATTTCCTTTTCCCTTTCCCTTGTTGTTGTTGTACAACCTTTGGCCTTTTACATCCTTATTCCAAACCCACTTTATTTTTTTGTTTAAACGAGAAAGTAGAGAACCGCTCAGACATATAAAAAGGAGAAGCACACAGAGTTTACGACATTATGTTATGTTACAATGATAAACAAGGGAGATCAATTTCCCAAGCATAAAAACAATTACATGAAAGGATCATGATAGGATTGATTCTCAAAATGGCTATACCTTCTTTGTCAAGGCTCTAAAGGTGAGAAAAATAATTTCTTTCTATCCATATCTTCCTTGTAGTTGTTGTGCCCTTAGTGTGCACACGTATCAAATAAATCCATTTATAGCTTTGTACTCTCTCTTGTTTTTATTTTGTACTAGTGACATGCATCAGCTACCTCGTGTGCATATGCTTCTTATTGCACCATCAACATGTTTCTCTTCCTTTTGAGGACTTACCACCATATATATGTAAACATATTAAATGGACATGGCATCTTTTTCTGGTATTGGGATTTGGTAGTTTATTCATTTGCATTCTTATTCACGTGAAGCTAGATCAATGTGGACACACGTAGGATACACGATGGATTGATGGCTTTCCAGGGTGGATGACCCTGAATCCTCATCCAAACCTTCTTTGCCCTATAAAAACCATTGTCCCACTCGCATTGCTAGACCCACAACACAACTCATACATATCCACCAAGTTTCTTTAGAAACAAGTCATAAAACACTATCTTCTTTGTGGTAAATTAGCTTTGCTTTGACTAGTTTGCAATTATCTGCAATTGTTTTAGTTGCTGATTCTTATGATCTATGAATCTTATATAACATAGCTTGTTTATGCGATGTACCTTCAATTCATGCTACCTAATTTATTTTTAGTTAATAATAGAGTTATTGATTGATTTGGTAGATATTGACTGAATATGAGCTCCACAACGGGGGTTCAGAGCACTGGTGGCGTGTGGTCGTGGCCTAACATTATTGGGTTTACAATGGAAGATGCCATGATTATCATCCTTAGGGACAAGCCTGATGCTGATATTGTCTTTCTGCCAGTTGGCTCGCCGGTGACCACAAACGACTTCCGCCCCAACCGCGTTCGCATATTTCTGGACACTATCGTCTCCCCGCCCCGTGTGGGCTAGATAGCTTTGCTATAGAGTTGAGCAATAAAATGTATGATGCTAAGAAAATCATTCCTGCCGATACATCTTTTGTATGGATGTGTGTTACTTTCCTATAAACTAAATAAGTGGGCTGGTTTGCACAATTGCATGTCTTGGTTTCTATCATCAATTTATGCTTTACTTTACAACTGCTTCTATTTCATCAATTTCTGATCCTTGATATATATAGCTTGAAATTGTGCTTACCATAGTAGGATTTTCACATGTTTGGGTTGTATTATCATCTCTTTACTCTATTCATATAGAACTCCACATGAGTATTCTCGTTTTTCTTTGCTTACAATCAGAATAACTATTTTTAGTTGGAAAGTCATGCACCATTACATATTCTAGTTTACAAACTACCCATTTTGCTATCATCTCAAATGCTATATGATTTTGAGATCCGCATTTCAAGATGAGTGGAATCCTATCCTATACTCTTATAAAGCAAAACCCCACTAGTAATTTTTTTGACATGCAAGATGTCCACCTCATCAATCCACTATCACTTGTAATTAAAGTTTACTAGCACAAGCAATTATGATATCCATATTAGCAAGACACATCATCCACTAACATAGATTTAGTTATCCACACCAGTGTTCCACACTATCCACTAACATTAGTTTATAATAGTTAATCTTTTTCTAAGAATTGTATGAATAGTTAAATTCATTCCAAATCAGTAGTTCTCACAGCAACAAGGTGTTCTTCTAGTAACCTATAATTTATACAATTTCCATCCTATGTTTTTGTAAATCAATGGTTTCGTTAGTGATTCTATTGATCCTATAGATTGTGGTTCCATCATTATGATTTGTGGGCTACACATTACTCCATGATGCGGATGAAGCTACGACTAGAGCTAGGGGTGAAGGCCCATGCTAGTGGCTCATTGATACTCCCTTCCTTCATGGTTGAGTCGAGCCTCCCACCAAGCTCTGTATCTGACTCTTCTTTGTCCACATGTGGATCCTTTGATCCTTTAATCTATCATATCTCTCACATGTTTTCCCGAGTATCTCCACTCAATCATGAGGCCTTTGTTATCTTTCCCTTAACCCTTCGGTAGTTATCTAACCTATCCTATTTATTATAGGAAATAAAACACCTCTATCCAATATGTGTAACCCCTAGCCGTTCGTTTCATTGAGGCCCAACTTGATGGTGACAAAAGTTGATTAGCTTACTGGAGTGCACTTTATGGTCTAGTAGAAACTTCATGACTCCTCGATGGACCCTGTTGGGTCAAGCTTGACTTTATGATAAGTTGGTTAAGTCTTGTTACTACGCCATATCATCTAGTGGGAGAATTTTGGTATATTACTTTCTAGTCATTAGAATTTTAGGTCAGATAAATATCACCATAGGATTTGGTGAAGGCAGTGGTGGTCGGTGGGTGGTGTCTCTGTCTATCAGGTTTTTCCAATGTCTAGCAGCCCCTTCACCCTCTATATATGTGCAATCCCTGTCCCATTTGAAGCTTTTCTTCCACCCCATAAAGGAGTGTTAAGCTATTGGAATGCCATCTAAACTGAGAAGTGAAGATAGCCTTGAGTGCTACTGGTGTTCATGGTTGGGTTTATTTTGAGTTAAAACTGAAGACTTGTTGCTTGTGTTGATTGTCATCACCTAGTTATAACTTGGAGAAAGACTTCGCCTCGATGGAGTTTTTGTTGAGGAGGCTCCAAAAGGTAATGGTGTAAGTGGTCTAAAATCCACCATTCTAGAGTGGAGAAGAGCAAACTAAGTATGGTGACTCCTAGTTCTCTAATGTGGATTAGTTCACTACTAAAAAAACTTGTAGGAGACGGTACAATTAGGGATGAAAACGGTACGGATATTTTCCGACTGTATTTGAGATCGAATTCGTTTAGAGAGGTTCAGATCTGTCCGTATCCGAGTCTGAATATTCAATATTCGATATCGTATCCGTATCCGAATACTTAAATCGTATATTTATGATGTCGATATCCAATCATATCTTATCCGACATGATTGACATTATTCGTATTCAAATCGAAGTCCGACTAGAAATATGAAAATAAATATGATATCAGTAATTTCTTATGATGGATGGCAACTAGGATTGCATTGTACAGTGCTCAACAAAGGTTTTATAATTGCTTGTAAGGATAATTTGATTAGTATGAACCTTGCTAAGGACTAGTTTAGCCTCGTGGCCTAAGGACACACTAGTGTGCTTTTGTAGCAAACTCAGATGCCACTGTGCAAGGGGGTCTAAATTAAATTGCACATGCTATGGTTGCCACTTCAACTTTTTTAGAGCCCAATCCACCCTCTTTTGGACCATTCAATTATTACACTTGTACTCAAGCCCATCATGACCATTCATTGGGTGTCATAGCCAAGCTTGCAATGTGCATCCATTATGACTCCATCACCAAACCCTAGAGGTGGTTTGGGGGTGGTCTAAGGATCTCACCCTTCTTCCTCCTATCTCTCCTTGCAGGGGTAGACCTTGAATGCACATATGCTTCTCTTTACTTATATGTATCCATAATCATTATCGAATGAAGCTAGTAAGTGTTGTGTATAGGCCTTTTGGCTCTCACCATAATGCGGTGTGGTCTGGTGCCATGCAACATCGAGGACACTGGTGCTCCATGTCATCCAAGCCTTGCTTTTCTCTTCATAGTTCCCTAAAGCATATCTTGGACTCTAAATGATTGCTCTAAGCTTATGCACAAAAAAGTGCCAGCAACAAGCTTTGAAAACACATGATGTTGTGCTATGTGGTAAGCATTAGCACTAAGTTGCATTGATCTCGTAAACTAGTAGTGTATAATAGTTAAAAGTAATGCAAAAAGCTATCAATAAATAGCACCAACATTTTCTCACTACCAGTTGATTAAACCAATAGTGACAGAGGCTCTCACTGCATGTTGAAGCCTCAACCTATAGTGGTAGCATCTGACACTACCAGTTTAGAACCCAAAACTTTGAGATATATGATTGTCATTCTTGGGACCAATTTTTGATTGCGATGGTCGGTTTGAAACAACTAGTAGTACTAGGCGGTTCTATAGTAGTGATTGGATTACAAACACTATAGTAACCTTCAGTTTGAAATAGCTAGTAGTACTAGGTGGTTCTATAGTAGTGATTGGATTACAAACACTATAGTAACCTTCATTTGAAGTTACCTTGAAGTCAATAATATCAACTTTCCTTTACTGTTTGGTATGTGTGCCATGTTTTTATTATACTAGCAAATGTGCACATGCTTTGCAATGAAACTATATACATATAGGAATCAGACTCTATATCATCGCTTGATATGAGTTATTCTAACTCGTATGAGTACATGTCATGAGTTGAATCAGTGACTAAATTGCTTGACACGACCCAATACATATTGGGATCATACTCATTGCACCATCCAAATGTCTAGGCGAGCCTTCACTCATTACATTATCATTTGGACAAGAATATTTATTTCTGTCTATATTCAGGGTTGTTTATATTTTTATTTCCCATCTTGTTTTTTAGATATGTATTGAAGGCCATCAAGCTGCTCTATTTGAAATACTAGAGATCTAAACTATAGTTTGTGAAGAGCACAAGCTTCCTTTAGCATAGACCTGGGTTCCTTGCAAGTATAGAAGTGTATTGGGGCTTAGAGGTGGTTTAAAGAAGAGTTGCTTAAGTTTTGATGGATGTTGCATGGGAGAAGTCCCATAACTCATATGAGTATAGATCATGAGTCTAGATCACATATGAGATACAGAAGGCATGAGTGCAATTTGAGAAGTAAAACTAACAGAATGGAAGAAACAATAGAAATTAAAAGCATGCTATGTCTTGATGCCTAAATGCTTGCTTTTTGACTCTAGTGGTTTATGCACTCTAGGGAAGTACTATTTTCATTTCAATTATATAGTGGCAGAATCAATCACTGTACGTAGTCCTATTTGAACAAGGACCATAGTCCTATATGGGCTCTATACCATTCATGTTGTATTTTGATTAATAATTGGTTTTGAAGTAGAATTATGATATCTTTTTTCTTCTCTATATCTATATGATTGAGTTGGATGAAAATTTAGAGATGGCAAAAGTTTTGTCTCTTTAGTATTAGGTATAGATTAAGATGTGTGCAATCCAGGTCACAATGATGTGTGCATACATTTGCTTTGCAGTTTTATTGAAGATAAACATTGTCGTATATAGGATGGCTTTTTGTTGTGTTACACTATGTGTGAGCTATTGAAGACAGAGTTATGAGATAAACGATATGTTACTATGTGTGTGTCATGATTATCCATGGGTTTTCTATGGCTTTTGCACATTTGTCGCTAACAAAAAATTTTTGAGCTATATATGTTGCCATGTGTAAAGCTCTTAAAAGTTTGATGGCGACAATGGTGGTAAGGACAACCAGAGCTGATTCATTTTTTGTGTGCATTATTATCTTGACAGGGAAATTGTCGTATGTGAAAGGCCACTACAGCAAGTTACTGAACACTGGACACTCTCCTCTACTCTGGTGGTCGATAAATACACCATACTACTGCACTAGCTTCATATGTACACAGCTCATAGACACCGGTTCCTATAGACAAGTAAGTTTGTATAGGTGAGCATGAGCTAGTGTCCATGACTGATCACTTGATCTCCAGCTTACTGATTTCTATATTGTTCCTTCCTATTGATATTTATCTATTCATGCAGATTGACTGAGTAATCCAGCGTAGGTGAGCTCCATCATGGATATGACCAGTGACCAGAAGAAATCATGTTCTTTTGAGGAAACTCAGAAGAAAACATGTTGGCCTGAGTTTGTAGGCCTGTCCATCACACAGGCAGTCCCAAGCATTCTAAAAGACATGCCTAACGCCGAAATTGAAGTGCTGGCTCTTGGCTCGCCTATGACTCATGACTTCCGCCCCAACCGTGTCCGCATCTTCGTTGATACCGTTGCTCAGACCCCGATGGTTGGCTGATACAGTTAGCCTCTACCTGCTGGATCTACCAAATAAAGAAGCCCCATTTCATTTACTAGTTAATAAATCCAGTCTTTCTTGGTTGTTCTTGAAGATCAGGGATCTAGATATACAACCCATGTATGGCTATCCTTAATAATCTTGATGGAATAATAAATAAACAATGATTCAGGTGCATGCATATACTATGTTCATGTCCATGTCCATGTTATATATTTATTAATAATAGTGACCCATCTCCCTAACTTATCGTAACAAAGAAAATGCGTAACACATGCAAATGCATCTCTACAACCCACATCTATTCAATTTTGATTTCAAAACCAACCTTGAAAATTGGAAATAAAAATATGTTAACTTGGTGGATCAAATTTTGTTTTAAAGTGAGACTGTCTACACCCCTAGCTGGGCACTATAGCACCCAATTTTATCTATCAATGTAGTAGTGATTGTTGTTCTTTGTTATACAGTGAGCTCAAGCACACTAGCCTTATGCTTTTGATGAACTATTGGGGGGTGTGTAATGTTCCTTTGGTAACAGAGCTCAAAGTAATATATTTAATATGCGCCTATGTGAAATCTCCATTTACATTTCTATTTGAGATAAACATCAATTTCTAGGTGCATGTGTTATAGTCCTAAAAGCATGCCTATCTCGTCACACTATTTTCATGATTGATGTGTGATGTGTGTTTGTGATTGAACAAAGTTATTGATTGCCTTGTCATGCTCTCCTTTTGTTGTTACTGTGTACCCATGATAGCTTGCATGCATATACTTCTTGCACAATTAACTTCTTTTTCTTTCTTTTGAGGAATCATCACTATTTACAAATATCATCTAAAAAATGACCATCTACAAACAAAGTAAATGGATGTGATGTCCTTTTTGGTGATGAATTTGCTGGCTAGCTTAGAAACATGTGTATGTTCGTTTCACATCCATATTCATGTGAAGCTGGCTCATGCGCATATACGTAGGGTACATGATGGATCAATATCTACCCAGAGTGTATGACATTGAACCATCATCCAAATTAACTTTATCTGCCCCATTAATACTAGTGCCCACTTGCATTGCCATCACCACGACACTACTAAGATCTAAGATCTTCACACACAATAACTTCTTTTTAAATTTGAATGAGCTTGTCTCATAAGAGATATTTTATATGTTTTAGTTGCTAATGCATATCAATGAGAAACCAAAGGACTCTATGCCATGGGAAAATGACAAAACAAAATCATATATCTCTGAAATTTTCTGAGAGAATGGGCAAATAAAATACAACATGAGAAAGACAAGAAGAAAATAGCCCAAGGACCAAGCAAATCCAATTTTCTTCTGATTTGGGCCGCTGTCCCAATTTTGACCCTAAAGCACTCACCGAGATCAAAAAACATTTTGAGGAGTACACATACACCAACTGGTGGCTAGATGTACTAAAAAATATCCCAGAAACACAGCGAAAAATGGAAGCAAGAAGGGGAACAAATAGAAAAAAACTCATAAAACGCTTAGAAAACCAGACGTCCTCAGGGTCCAATATAGGACGTCGGTATGAGATTTCCGCCCAACAAAATTCAACGTGGGAAGGAATACCGGACCCTCCGATATCGACGCACAACCCAACAAAAAATTTCTCAACAAACCCAAATTCTAACTAAATAGTCTAAGGAAAATCCCAAATTTTGCATACGGGTTCCCTTAGGTATCTCGAAACTTTCCATTGAAGATCATGACCCGTAGACCCCATAATCAAATAGGACCTAAAAACCAACCTTTAAAAGAGGGTTTTCTCAAACTTCCTCTCAAGGGTGGATTTTCATGCATGTGATGAATCTGTCCAATTAACTTGGCCCATATGTTCATCTAGGGTCCTTGTACGTTCCAAGCCCACAAACCATCTCCAAGACCGCAAAAGCACAAAATCCACGGGAACCAGAGAAGAAAATACCAAATCCAAACACAAGTTAGAACTCAGATTTTTGAAGATCAACCAACTCTGGTTCTTACAAAGGACCATAGAAAACTTTAGCAGACAGGGTATCAATCTCCTGAATGTGGATCTCAACAGACTTAGGGAAAACTGGACTGAAAACTTTCACATATCGATTCCTCGAATAGTACTATAGGAGTCTGTACAGAACATTCCCCCTATAATATTACAAGCTCCCATAGCAATGACGTATTTTGGTTCAGGCATTTGCTCATACAATCTCACTAAAGAAGGAGCCCTTTTCATTGTTACCATTCAGGATAGATGGATATCAGAAAATATCCATCCCTGTTTTCATCCTGAGTTAAAGGGTGGGACAAAACGATGTGTGTGCATATCCAAGCTAGATGGATAAGCACATACAACACATTTGTGTTGATATGTTTGTAGTATTGTATCACTCTGTGTATATGTGTGAGGTATTGAAGGCAGTGAAATTCCAGCAGGTTCCTTCTCAGAGGATGAGAGAGAGGTTGGTATATATCATTTTTTTTGAGGAAACTGAAGGGGCCAAGGCCCCTGCAGAAAGCTTTATTAAGAAAAAACCAAAACAAAAGGGTACAACAATTACAGCAGGGTTACAACAGAGCAGAGTTCAAGAAACAAAGAAAGACACAAAGAAAATTACAGAGACTAAGAAATCTATAACAGTTGTTGCATCCATGAATCAAAAGAGGTTTGAAGGGTTGGTTTAACTCTCAGAGCCACCAACGAGAGTTCTTTCTGAAGGATGGTTCTTCTGCCCTTTCGCTCACGTGGGAATAAAGCTATAACTAACTAATGACAAATGGTGACATGGAAACCTTGTGGCAACCAGATGACAATAGGATCCTTATCAAGATCTGCTAACTGGCAAACAAAGCTAGCTATTATCAGGGCTGACTGGTCCTTTTTGTACACCCTTATCTTCATATGGCATTTGGTATATATGAAAGGCCAAAGTAGAAAGTTAACGAAAACCTTGTTGATATGATCATTTCTGTCTCCTCTGGCCGGTTGGATGGGTCTATTAATATACACTACTACTACACTAGTCTCACACACACATAGCCATTTTCTTTGACAAGAAGTAAGTACACCTTGGTGAGCTCAAGTAGTTTGTATACATTCCTAATCAATTATGATGTTTACTTCTCTTGCTAAACTGATCCCCCTCCTTATATATGTCCATACATTTGTGTATGTAGATTGACTAAAAATATAATCCATTGTCGAAGATGAGTTCCATTGTCATGGGTGCTACCGGTGACAAGAACAAGACATCATGGCCCGAGGTGGTGGGCATGTCCATCAATGAGGCGACAGATATTATTCTTAAAGACATGCTCAATGCCCACATTGAAATTTTGCCTATTGGCTCAATTGTGACCCAGGACTTTCGCCTTGATCGTGTCCGCATCTTTGTCGATATTGTTGCTGAAACTCCGATAGTTGGTTGATACAGTGCACATGCCTTCTCTAGATATGATTTACCAAATAAACAAAGCCTAAGTTTATGTATCTTGGTTAATAAATCTTACCTTTCTTGGTTGTTCTCGATTAGTTTAGCTTATTAGCTACATCATCATCAAAAGGATGACCAATGAATTCCATATATGTATGGCTATCTTGAAATATAATCCTGATGGAATATATAGTAAATAAACAATGATATATGCAATCATCTCTATGTCAAAATAGCCCAAAAAAGATGCCTACAGAAGAGACGACACTAGGACAAAACATGTCGCTGATGTCAAATTAGAGATGTGGGTAAACCGAAAGCTGCTCATGTTGATCAGAGAGAGACATGTCATCTATCCACGTCCCTGATGAGAGAGTGGCTCCCATCACAGAAACGTTTCAACAAGAGGCATCTCTGATGTGATCCCCATCACAGATGTGTGATCCAGGACGACAAACTCATTAGAGGCATGACTGTCGATACCCATCTCTGATGAGATCACAGTACATATGTGTGAATTCGATGAACTCATTAGAGACGCGACTATTAATATGTGTCTTTTTGCACCTCACAGACGTAAACACATCTATGATGAGGTAACCATGGGTGGCTGCCCAATTCTTTCAGCTCGATCATTTGGCCATGAGCACATTCCACATTTCCACCATGACTCCTCCCCCCACCATATTCTGCGCATCCTCCTCTGTTAGTTCCTCAACCGTCCGATGCACTTTTGCATCTGTTGACGAGTGCAGTCTGCTAACCACAGCACCTGCTCCGCCATCCATGACACCTGTGGCGCCACACAGCCAAGTCACCATGGTTGCACAACGTGGCCATATATATCCTCTACCAACAAAATCACTGCACTGACGCCAGACTTAGGTGAGTTGCATGCTACCCAGGTTCTATGCTTGCATGCCCAAGTTTTGGCCAAAGCAAGTTGCTTCGTCATCTAATAAATCCAAAATTATATATTTGTCAGTTCTTCACGATTGGTATGAACAGTTTTTTTTTTGATGAATTAATGACTGAGACTTTTTGGTGAGTCCGTGGGTAGCTCAGTTGTGGCTTTTGGCGACAATATAGGCCGTAACTGAATTGATGAAGAACAGGCCCTGATTGAATTGATGAATTCTTTTCCAAGCAAAACCTCCCAACCATGGGGCACTAGATGCTGCTTACTAGTAGTGCATGAATCTTGTTTGTTTCTTTGACAGTTTCTCCATATTTAACTGGAATAAATTTTTTTTACCTTGTTACAACTGTTTAGGATGTTGATTGCTTTACTAATCACATTGCTTTGCATTGAGAAAGATGGAGATGAGGACCTGCTGTGCCTTTAAGCATGTGCATGGCTGGTGTGGTATTTGTGATTTGTGTGAGCCTTGGAATCATGTAGGAGGAGGTGTGCCTGAGGTGCAAGAAGGGACTTGGGCTAGCATGTTTCCATCTTGTCTGTGTGACCACCTCCTTGTGATTGTGCTAGGGAGTGTTCCTTTCTATAGGCAAGCTCTAGGATAGTGGAGGTGCTGGCTAAGGTGGTGTCTAGACACTGCTGGCGGATGTTCTGAAGGAGCATTTCTCAAGTGGTGACCCTGCTTGCTCACTCAAGTTGAGAAACTTCACTTGAACCTTGGACAGTTGGACTATGCCATCAGTGTTTAAATGGCAGGTTTGCTTACATGCTACTCCCTTTGTTCCTTTTTACAAGGCGTTGGGAGTCTATTTCTAGATACCAAGCCCCATCAAGCATGCTCGTGTATTCCTCCTCATACCATGATTAACCATCAGGGTTTATTTATTGGTCTCTAATGAAACTGGGCGTGCCTGCTCCTCTCCATCTCAAGTTTCTATGCCCTTTTCCTCTACCAATTCACCAAACGGAAATCTGGGCGTGCCAGTCAAAATCTAAACAAGCTATATAGTGCCACTGCTCCTGTGAGTTCAGTTCTACTATGTAAATAGCCATGTTGAGGACTGGACTCTTCATCTTCTCCGCTCTTCCTACTCAAAGGGGAAGAGAGTGAAAGCCAACACAATAAAATTACACATGGCTGATGTGCCAGGTGTAATTTGTGTGAGCCTTGGAATCATGTACATGGGGTTGGGAGGAGGTGTGCCTGAGGTGCAAGAATGGTCTCGGGCTAGCACGAATTTAGATATTGCCTTCTTATTGTTTTTGTTGTGTGTTTGTATATTACCTCCTATTATTGTTACTTTTGTGCATTTAGATATGGGCATGTACAACACATGAGCTTTTTGATCTTTACACAATTCATGTGAGCTCTTTCATCATCCGAGAATGCACATGAACTGTACTATTAGATATGCACAACACTTGATCTCATGGACGGACCCAGAACTAGGGCAGCCCAGGCCATGGCCCTAGTCGTGGCCCATATAACAAGAGAGCAAGTCTTTAGTTTTTGGCCCATCAAGTAGCCTAACACAAGCAGGCCAGGCTGTATGCAGCAGGCTAGCAACTCTCCTCTGCTTTTCTCATGTAGAGTACGTTCGAGAAATTTAAGGTTTTGCGCTTATTTTCTATTTTCCATCCTATTGAGTTTTAGTTTAACTAGATTGAAAATTGAGTTATAAATTATGGTTAAATGATTGCTCAGTTTTGTACTAAAATTATTTGAGTTTAATTGGATTAGAAATTGAGTTATAAATTATGGTTAAATGATTCCTCAAATTTGTACTAAAATTGCATATTTGCTTGGTTGTTCATGTTCTATTGAATCATCATCGTGATTAAATGATTGCTCGATTTTGTCTAAAATTTTATACTTTTTCGGTTGTTCTACAAAATTACATACTACAAAACCATTTGAAGAAATCATCTAAACTAATAGTAGTACTGTAGTATACCTGTGGTATGTTCTCATTCAAGATTTACTATGTCTAATTTTGGCCCTAGTCTTGGCTAATTCCTGGGTCCGCCACTGCTTGATCTGATTGCAATTTAGACACATACAACACTTAATCTGAACACTATTAGCATGCCATTGTCTTATCTAGTGTTAAGGAGTGTAATCTACGACAAAATGACGTGTGTGCATATCCAGGATAGATAATCACATCAATTAAAGGATGATCTGTTTGTAGTATCGTATCACACGCCATGTATGCTTGAGCTTTAATTTGTAGGCACTGAGATTCCAGGTTTCTTCTTCTAGGATGAGAAAGATGCATATGTTGCTCTATTTGTGTCCGTCATAATCATCTATGTGGTTGTCGTACCTTTGTGCTCATGTGGGAACAGAGCTAGCTAACTATTGACAAATGGTCACGACATGGAAAGCTCTTGACAACTAGATTACGATAGGATCCGCACTGGGGCTAGCTAACTATTGAACAAAGCAAGTTTGTTCTTGGGCTGACTAGTATATTTGTGGGCATCCTTATCTTCATAGGGCATTTTGGCATATATGAAAATCCACTACAGCAAGTTAACACAAAAACCATGTCGATATGCTGATCATTGTGCTATGCGCGCTCTGGCCGGTCGGATAGGTCCATAAATATACACTAGCACTCAACTAGTCTCACACAGGCACAACAACTAGCCATCTTCATTGACAAGAAGTAAGTTCACCTCCGTGATCTCGAGTAGTGAGTATACATGCTTGATCACTGTTGATCTCTACGTCTCTTGCTAAACTGATTCCCCTCCTTCTGTATGTTCATATTTTTGTGCATGTAGATCGACTGAATAATATAATCCATCATCAAAGATGAGTTCCATTGTCATGGATGTTACCAGCGGCGAGAAGAAGACATCATGGCCCGAGGTGGTGGGCATGTCCATCAAGGAGGCGACGGAGATCATTCTGAAAGACATGCCCAACGCGTACATTCAGGTGCTGCCTGTTGGTTCACCTGTGACCCTGGACATTCGCCCCGATCGCGTCCGCATCTTCGTTGATACCGTCGCCAAGACTCCGACAGTTGGCTGATAAACAGTTCGACTTTTGCATGACCCAATAAAGAAAACCTACTTCTATTTATATTTTCTGTTAATAAATCATGCCTTTCTCGGCTGTCCTTGATTGGCTAGCTTTTTAGCTACATCATAAAAAAGGAGGACCCAGAAAGCCCATGCATGACTATATATAATGAAAAATGTAATCTTGATGGAATAGATATATATATATATATATAATAAATAAATAATGATATGCAATTATCTAATACTATGGTCATGTCCATCTCATATACTTTTTTCTTGTAATAGTGGAGAACTATGCCCTTAGCTTTTCATAATGAAGAAACTTTCCAACACAAGCACAGCCATGGGTACAATACATACATGATTGCATTTTATAGTTTTCACTAGTAGAGAACAAATTTTTATCTTGACTTTTAATCCCGCTCATAATTTGGCTCGGGACTAATAAGATATTTAGTCCCAATGAAATCACTAACCAGGACTAGAATTCTCTGCCCAACAAATAGTTGTCCTAGACATTGTCATATATGGTGTGCAGTTGAATTGATAAGGAAGCTAGAGGTCCTGAGTTTTAATTCTCACACATGCAAAGAGGAAGGTCTGCAAGATTTAAATTATTTTTTAGTGCCGAGAATGAACTTTGCGTGATCCGGGACTAAAAGCCTGGACCTTTAATCTCGGATCCACAATCCCGGGGATTAAGAGGATTAAAACCCACTTGGCTACTAGTGTTTAACTGATGTTTCTTAACATGAGGTTTAAGCAAGTGCGAAGTAAATTGAAAGGATTTCAGGTACGGTTTTATGCAACAAAATTTTTCCACTAGGTATTTGGATAGAGTTTTTAACAAGCATACATACCAAGGTAGTATGCCTAAATGGAGAGTTATGAAATAGTGCGGCGTGCAACTAGCCCTTGTGAAACTCACCCTAATCCTAAGTGGAGATCTAATGCTAGCCACTGCTTTGTACTTATCCCTCGTGCAGGAGGGGCCTATATATATACATAGAGCTCTCATATACATACATACTGGAGGATTCTTATCAGGGCTTTTCTTTGGTTTACTGTACTAAAAGTCATTAACAGTGGAGACTAATCGGGGACCACCTCGTGTGCCTCGTGTCGGACACCATGTGCGTGCTGCCACGGTCACTCCTAGTCTCCGCATGAGCATTGTGCCGTCGTAGGTGCAGTGCCGGCACAGTTCCGCACTATATGGCCAATTTGGCCATCATGCTTGCCTGGCCATGGTCAGTGACACCATTGCATGCACACACCTGGTGCCGTGGCCGCAAGTTCGAGCCACATTGCTGTGGCCGTAGTATCTCGCGTGTGCACTCGATTCGTATTGAGAAGTGTATAAATACACAATATGAAAATACATTGAGATATGTGTTTACACACTTCTCAAATACGAATGCAATAGGTGAGAAAGTGAAAGCATGTGTCCT
>Ga0182004_10001658_pt1 | contig 16627 bp, 13 predicted proteins | sample Sormic07211540_1_FD_120479 | JGI IMG/M metagenome (GOLD analysis project Ga0182004, IMG submission 120479) | Endophyte microbial communities from Sorghum bicolor roots, Mead, Nebraska, USA - 072115-40_1 MetaG | ecosystem: Host-associated > Plants > Roots > Unclassified | place: USA: Nebraska...
ATAGAAAGAGGAGGGAAAGAGGAGAGGGAGTTACTATGTACCTCTTATGATGTCCTACTCCACCAAATCAAAGTTCTAAACCACAATTCAATTGTTTGGTCAAATTTTAGGGCAAAACCACTCTCCCCACGATTTGGAAGAGAGCAGCCGTGAGGAAGAAGGGGTCGGCTGGCTGCTATTTATACAGCCAACGAACTACTGAAGCGGGCTTCATAAGTCGCCCGCTACGGTAAATTTCAAATAACCGAAGCGGGCGACGTAACTTGCCCGCTACGGTAAAAGCATTAACCGTAGTGGGCAAGTTGCGTCGCCCGCTTCGGTTAATACGATTAACCGTAGCGGGCTCTTTATGATGGCCGCTGCGGTTAAATATTTACCGCAGCGGGCTTTCCTGTGGCCGGGCCTATACGCGTGCGGTTGAATAACCGTGGCGGGCAAAAGCTGTGCCCGCCACGGAGGTGGAAATGGTCTCGTTGCGGTTAATCAATCCTGTAGTAGTGTTTGCTGCCCATGGCGTGTGCAGAGATTCCTTCTGAGAGAACAGCGTGCGAATAATGTATATACCACAGTATATACATATATATTAGGGCATAAGGGCATGCATGTGAAGGGTGTGGCCAGAGATAAATAATCCAAGCCAGTGGCCTAGGGTCGGACACTCACAAACTATTCACGTTAAGGGCACGAACGGTTCATCTCTAATCCGAGCGGATTGGAGAGAATTCATGGGAATTTTCACTTATAGGAGATAAAATCCCCTCCCAATCCCCTTTGATTGGAGCTAACCAAAAAAAAAAATAAAAGATCTATATGTCTAGATGAACGTGAATAGCTTATAAAAAATCTCTACAAAACACAAACGGTAAGACAAAGTAGTTAAAATGAATTGAGAATCTAATAGCCACTCACACTAGTACAATGAAGCTAGCTTTGTACAAGCAAGCGGTTCCAAACCTATTTTCTACTAGTGTTTCTCAGACCCGCCTGCGCTAGGGCTAGTGGAAATGAAACTTCCCACTGGCGGTCAACTGACAACCGCCTGCGAAACACGATTTCCACAAGCGGTTTAGTTAAGACAACCGCCTGTGGAAATCAATTTTGTGATTTTTTGACTTATTTTGAATTTTATATAATTAAAAATCACCTCTACCACGCATGGATGGTCATGTTCCGTGGACAAGGACTTAAAAATTTTGGGTGAGTTTCTGGACACGGTCTCGAAATAGACTCTCCAACATGAATATCATTTTTCGAATGGCTAAGTTTCATTATTTTATGCACATGCAGATCAAAGTTGGATTATGCGGCCAAAAATACAATTAAAATAAATTAATTAATGGAATATAGCAAAAAGGGTCACAAAATCACAAAACTTTTTAAGGTTCACTGTTATTGCATGTGGAGGCTATGAAAAAACTTTGACCAAGTTTAGAGCAAGTGACGACGTCGAATGTCCAAAACCTAAATTCAAATTTAAAAAATAAAAAAAAGGAGTCTTTGCCGACTGCCTGACAGCAATGCAGGTGGCAAAGAGGATGGCGATGGTCGCCGTCTAGCCCTCGCCACCTTTGCCACCTGCTTTTCTTTGCCACCTGCTAGGCAAAGACACTTGGCAAAGAGCGTCTTTATCGAGTGCCCGGAGAGGGCACTCGGCAAAGAAGTTATTAAAAAAACAATTTTGACGAGTGCCAGAGTAGGGGCACTAGGCAAAGAATTGATTAAAAAATAAAAATTTTGCCGAGTGCCAGGAGGGGGCACTTGGCAAAGAATATATTAGAAAATAAAAATTCTTTTTACTAAGTGCCGAAGTGAGGGCGCTTGGCAAAGAAGTTATTAAAAAAATAAAAAATTTCTTTGTTGAGTGCCGGAGTCAAGGCACTCGGCAAAACTTTACTAAAATAAAAAAAATCTTTGCTGAATGACACGTAGGAGCACTCGGCAAAGATGCTATTAAAAAAATAAAAGTTTCTTTCCTAAGTGCTAGACGGCGGACACTTGGCAAAGACAGACAGCCATCACCTACAACCACCTTTATCGAGTGCAACACTCAGCAAAGAGAAGCTTTGCCGAGTGCTCGATATTTGGCATTTGGCAAAGCCACTGGGACTAAGCAGCAAAGACCCAAAGACCCAGTTTCCAGAGAAGGAATAAGTATTAGTGTTATATATTTACATCATGTATTCCTCCTTGGTCAGGCGAACCTGTCTGCATGCTTCAACTTTGGTGAGCTTCCGGTGCTTGTCGTACTCGGCAAAGTACTGTATGACAGCCTGCTGGACGTGTGACTCGTTATGCATGCCGTGGCAGCCACTAGCTACATTTGCCCGTTCCTCATATCCCGGCTGCACTCTATACGAATCCTGCATGTACAAGTGAAGTAGCCGCTCAATTTATTTTAACTAGTTGTCTTACCGTTTGTGTTTTGTAGAGATTCTTTTATAAGCTATTCACGACATATAGATCTTTTCTTTTTTTTTTTTGGTTAGCTCCAATCGAAGGAGATTTTTTTTTTGAGGGGATTTTATCTCCTATAAGGCCCTTGTTTGGATCTAGTCGAATTCACATCAATCCACATGTGTTGAGGTGGATTTAGAGTAGAACTTGAACTAAATTCCACCCCAATCCACACCAACACACATGGATTGAAGTGAATCCGACAATATTCAAACAAGCCCTATGTGAAAACTCCCATGAATATATTCTCTCGAATCCGCTCGGATTAGGGATGAACAGCTCGTGCCCTTAACGTGAATAGTTTGTGAGTGGCCGACCCTTGCCACTGGCTTGGATTTTTATCTCTGGTGCCCTTCACACATGCATGCCCTTATGCCCTAATATATATGTATATACTGTAGTATATACATTAATTATTCGCACTTTGTTTTCTCAGAAGGAATCTCTGCACACGCCATGCGCAGCAAATATTGTTATGTTATGTTTACCAAACTTACATCAATTTGACAAATTATCTTGGAATAAAATTGTAGGGCTTGTTGGGTTAGCTCCAATCCCCACCAGTTCTCTCCAATCTTCTCGGATTAGAGAGATGAACCGATCAAGCCTGGCCCGCTATGGTGATTATTAGTCTGTCGGAGGCAGCCTGGCTGATAAGGCGATGACTAAGCTGGAGTTGTGGCAGGCAGCTTGGGCGGAAGCTAGGCTAGCTAGTGCCTGCCTTTGGTCACACCCTTCACATGCATGTCCTTATGCCTTAATACTATAGTATTGAGCGGTATTTCTCGGAAGGAATCACTGCATGCATGCGCCATGCCTAGCAAATAAAATGTGATCAAGGTCTGCAGACCGTAGGTAAAGCTTGTCCAGTGCCAGCTACCGAGTAGCCTGAGGGCGACACTGCAATCCTCGATTTGTTTAGGCTAAAAGTGTGCTTGTCGCGATCAGCAAACTAATTAAGCTAAGTTTAAGGGCCGCAGCTTGGGAAAGCAGGCCGGTGGGCAGAGACAGCCGCGTGCGCGCACGCACCACGCGCGTGGCGTGGTAGGTGAGAGATCCATGGATGATCGATCTGTTATGGGAACACGTTCGCCCATGGCCATGGCGGCCTTGGCCTGGAACGCGCGTCCATCCATGAACGGCACACATATATAATACTGTAGCACAATCCACAATGGCAGTTCACCAGATGCTGCCGTAGGTAGGAGACATACATTCCTAAGTCGTAGACACACACACATATACTCCTCCATAATGGCGCCAATATCTGTAGCTGTGCTATTACAAGCTGCGGCGGTGGCGGCGCTGATGGCGATGGCGGCGTTGCAGCTCTCAGCAGCAGCTGCTGCGGCTGCGGCTGCGGCTCCGCCACCACCAGCACCGGCGGCACCGATGATTGGGCAGCCCGGCTGCAGCACCATCTGCGGCAACGTTAGCGTGCCGTACCCCTTCGGCTTTGGGCCCTCCCACTGCTACTGGCCGGGGCTGAACCTCACCTGCGACACCGGCGACAGCCACCACCCGCCGCGGCTGCTGCTCGGCGACGGCAGCCTCCGGGTGGCCGAGATCTCTCTGAAGAATCGAACCGTGCGTGTCATGCGCGCCGGCTTGATCATAAACATAACCGGCGACGACCTATCTTTGCCGGGCTGGAATGCCTCGCTCGAGTTCGGCCGTGGATTCAGGGAGCACGGCTACCTGCTGTCGGCCCGGAACGAGCTCGCCGTCGGCGGGTGCAACGTGATGGCGACGATTTCCGCGGACATCGTCGGAGAAGAAACCACCAAGATCATCAGCGGCTGTTCCTCCTTCTGCACCTACAGCGACCGCGGCGGCTTCATATATCGCCACGACGAGGTATCAAACAAGGTCTGCACCGGCACGTCGGGCTGCTGCCTGGCGCCGCTCAGTTCCGGCAGCGTGCCCGTGCCCGATGGAGTACAGACAAGGTGGCTCTACGGTGGTAATAACGACACCACAGTTGGGGAGTCGGTGATGGTGTTCGTCGCGGAGCAGGGGTGGGTCGACAAGTTAAAGCAGGGGCCGGACACATTTCAGGAGGTTCCGCTTCTCCTCGATTTCGGGGTGAGGCAGGGCCTGCCGCCCCACAGCCAAGACAACAGTATCTGCAGCCAAGATGTACAACGCATGGTCTGCAAGAGCGAGCACAGCCAATGTTTTGCCCTGGACCCGGGCTATGTGTGCCGATGCAAGCAAGGTTACGACGGCAACCCTTACATCGCCGGCGGGTGCCAAGGTTAGTTATCATTATTGCATACTGTTAGTAGCTCCAGTTACTTCCGTCCTATACAGTCCCGTCCATTTGGAAGTAAAAAATAACTATGTTATTACTCCTGTCCTATATGAGTGTGTGTTTATACTTTATAGGAAATTAAAGTTTATGGGGTGTTTGATTGAGAGTGTTAAAGTTTAACAAGTACTGTGTATTGTAGCATTTTCGTCTTATTTGAAAAATAGTGTTCAATCATGAACTAATTAGGCTTAAAAGATTTGTCTCGCAAATTACTCTTTAGCTGTGTTTTTAGTTTCGTAAATAGTCTATGTTTAGTACTTCATGCATGTGTGTACAAACATTCGATGTGATGGACGATAAACTTTACCGACACCAACCAAACGGGGCCTTAGCCCCCTGTTAATTTTAGACAATAATCACTTATTAAATTGGAAGTATGCATGTTTATAGTATAGAAGACATATACTCCTAAACTTACCATTGGAAGTCATTTACTGAGTGGCTGCACTATATATAATCTTTCATATGCTTACCTGTCCCCATGTGCCTATCTTATACTATGACTAAAGGCAACTCCAGTGCTTGGTTCGAACCTGACAAAAGTCTAGTGAGCCAATGTATAGTTCAAGTGCTCGAGTGCTTCGCTCGAACATTGTATGAGAAAACGATAAAAAAATAAGAACTGATCGACTACTGAAGGTCCATGTCATGTTTGCCACTAGTGACTAGTCCTTTCCACTAATATTTTAAAGCGTATGCTCAGCATCGTTCGAACCACCTCTCACAAAAAAGACAAAAAGTATATAGGTCCTTCTGATATAAAAATAAATAAAACTATATGCTAAATCTATATGTTAGAATATAAGTGAATTGTCCACCTCTTGTCATCAGCTTAAGCTTCTAGGTCTGGTTGGTGCATGTAACTTAATATGGTATCAAAGCCATAGGTCTGGTTAGTGCAATTAAATAAAATAGTTTGTTGCTCTAGGCTTCACTGATATAAAAATAAAGAAAAGCATCTGCTAAATCTATTTATTAGAATATAAGTCAATTGTCAACATTTCTTCATCATCTTAAGCTTTTAGGTCTGGTCGGTTCATATCAAAGCCAGAGGTCTTGAACTAGAATCCTGGTTAATGCAATTAAATAATATAATTGTTGCCCGCTCCTATTTCACGTCTAAGGTCTGAGGGAGCCTCTCCATGTGTGCGGGAGTGTTGGAATATAAATGAATTGTTCAACTCTCCTCATCAAATTAAGCTTTTGGGTTGAATTGGTCGATGTATGCAACTTAACACTTTATACAAATACTAATATAAGTTATTATAAAGAATAATTTAATAGCCTACAGACTTCTACCGCTGCTGTGTTAAAAGTCCAAATGTATACAATTAACAAAATATATATCAACATCTATCAATGGCACTACACTATACTACTGCAAATATTTTTAGAGGAGGCCATCCAGCCGCCTCTAGTGCAACTGAGCTAACTATTCCTTGAAAATTGATTTCTAGAGGTGGCTTAGATAGGAGCCGCCACTCAAAATATCCCCAATTTTACAATGGACAGAAATAGAAGCCGCCTTAAAAATGACCCTATTGGTGAAAATTGTTTCTACAGTGATGTAATTCGCTTTAAATTAAATTAGTATTCTATTATAATAGTTTTTTTACACATATATATATATATAAGCTAAACAATCATTCCATGTCAATACTCATAGTTTGATTTTAACCACTCTATGTTTTATAAACAATTCTAACATAAAATTATTTGGTGTACCAAGTTTAACATATTGAGTGCAAATGTGCAAGCTAAAGCAAACAATATATTTTTTTTGTAACTAAGAGTCACTAATACAGATGACTCATCACCATCAGTTTCATCCCTCAGTGGTGAATGTGGATTGTGATAACTATGGTCATCACTGCCAATTCCACTGTCTAGCCCATCTTCGCTCACGTCTATTTTAAAGTGGCTATCATGTCTTGCTGGCCGTGCCGCCTATAGGCACCATGCTGAGGTTTTGTGCAAGCCAAAAGCCACACACGTCAGGGGTTATTGTGTGTCATTGGGACCACACATGGTGGGACCACCACACCTTGTACTATCGCAACCGAGAGAAAAGAAGCACATGAGAAACCATTGGTCCGTTGATGGAAGCCAGTAGGTGTCAAATGTGAGGTGAGTCCTGACACATGAGCAAGTAAACCCCACCTATCAGTCACACACATGGGAGATTGTGTCACAAAATTTCACCATTAACTTTTATACCGAAACAGTCCGTAGTACGGAGAGAGAAGAAAATCATCACCAATGGTTTTATCAAACTGATGGTTAAAATGTTTATGGAAAAATTTTTTGTATTAGTGAGTTTTTTAACAAGTAAAAATAATAATAAAAGTTACAACAAACACTAGTGTTTCAACATTACTTGAACAAAATGATTGCACTAACTATTAGGATAACAAGTTGAAAAGTAAAATATAGGTATGTGATCTTAAAGATAGGGTTCGGACAAGAGCTCATTACACTATAAAAGAGTCATATATATTCTAATTAGAGGTCTACAATGAAGTCTCCACATTAATCCTCATAGATGTGCTAGAGCAAAATAAATGGACATCAATCGGTAGGGTCTAAACACCATCAAAAATAAGATCCACTGAATCTATTCTATTTAAAAAACAATTGACCACGTCAGCAATTGTGAAGAAAATAGAATAGAGTAACCGTGTCTTTAAATTAGCCACCTATATCATTACAAACACAATTTAAAGTAACCCTAAATTTGCATCTCATTGGATTCATAGCGTTGTTTCCAAGGTTGCCATATCATGTGAAATGAAATAAAACTTGGATGAAACACCCACTTTCAATGGAGAGTTTCATTCCATGGTTTCATAGCCATTTAATTTCAAGACTCATAGAGAGTTGGTAATCGTGCCAAGAGAGTTTCATCTAGATGAAACTCATTTCTTCTCTCTCTTCTTAAATACAGTGTCATCTCATCCAAAATGCTTATGTGACAGCCTATTTAATGTGAATGAAACTCAGATGAAACTCCCACTGAGACTGGCCTAATAGATAATCTACTTAACCTCTTAAATGTGCATCTTTGTTAGGATAGAGTGATCGTGTCTTGAAATTACCCACTTATATCATTACAAACACAGTTTAATGTAACCACAAATTTGCCTCCACTATTGCTGACCTGCCATTATGATATACTTAACCTCTTAAATTTGCATCTTAGTTACAACTTCGACCACTATTTTAAAAACCTAATATCCTTTACCAACATCTGCTATCAAAAACTAAAAAATGTTTAAATAACCATAAATTATGAATATATATGTTTTTACGTTAACCATTTACGTTAGTATTAATAAAATACTAATTAAATTAGATATACATATTGTACCAAAGTGTGCATAAAATAAGTACACATGCAGGAGCCATAAAGATACATGTTTTGTTTTAGCAACCATGAAACATTTTTTATTAACAATTCGTACCATAATGGTCTAACAAATCATTTAAATATATATATATATATAATGATTATACATACTTTATACAAATATTTAGGTAAATTTATACATTAACAAAAATGTTTACATATATACTGATAACATGATCGTAAGGACCTTTTTATAATTAAAGAATACTTTTAAGGATACAATTCACAGATAAGAAAATTCAAATATGTAGAGATGGTGGACGTTAATGCACAACAAATGTTGCTATAACTAACTGGTTTTAATATTTATTCCGAGCAAATAATATTATCCTCCAAAGGTTAGCACTGTTACCATATCTTAGATCTCACTTCGAGTTTAACCACATATTTTACGCGATGTAGCATTGGTTTTAAAAAATTTTATGTCATTTTAGTACATAGGAGTGCAGTATATGACCTAAAAAATTTATTTTCATACAAAACGAGAGTTAATAAAGTCTATAATGAGCACAAGAGTTTTAGGTCAACCTTTTAGATTAAAAAATATGAAGGAACTAATAACAATAATTATCGTCTGCTCCAATAGTTTTGGAATCAAGTTCTATAACATGGATTGAAGCGTCTTGTAAGGGTATTATACTGTTACTCCACATGTTTGTTCTAACTAGTACAATCTCGGGTTGTGAGGCCTTGTTTACTTCCAAATTTTTTTTGCAAAATATAAATAGTGACACTTTCGTTTGTATTTGACAAATATTGTCCAATCATAAACTAACTAGGATCAAAAGATTCGTCTCGTCAATTTCGACTAAACTGTGCAATTAGTTTTTATTTTTGTCTATATTTAATACTCCATGCATGCGTCTAAAGATTCGATGTGACGGGGAATCTGAAAAATTTTGCAAAACTTTTTGGGAAGTAAACAAGGCCTGAGTCCAGCGGGTCACATGTGGGAGAAAAAGGGGGGGGTGAGGGCATTGTGGTAGTAAAAGGGACAGACAAAAGAATACCTTCTCTGTTAATGAACATAATATGTCTTGGAATCGGACTCCATAACATTGTTGGAGAAGTGTTTTTTTCAACTTATATGAAAAAGGTTAGGACATATACGGGGTAGGCAGCTGTGCGGGAGCACTTTGGAAAGTATGCGTGCGAACACTAGACTAGTTGGGGCTATAGCTGTGCACTTTGCACTCTGCCGGTCAGAGTTTGAACCCCCTCGGTGGCAGATTTGTTGGCCCGAGGAAATGCAGTTTATCTGGGTATTAAAAAAATCTCATCTGCTCCACGCCAAAGCATATAGGCCTAAGGTCAGCTTAGTCTCACAGGAGCTACGGTGCTGCTTTGTACAGTGGAGTAGAAGTTCACGGTATTTTCTCGACCTGCATGAAAAGGTCTTTTTACCCTACGAGTCGAGTATTTTTAGGTATATAAGTATAGATTCAGCTTTATTTCTATCATGTCTGATTTGGTGTGTTGATTGGCTCCAGATATCGACGAGTGCAAGTTGACTAGTGAAGAGAAAGTGTGCTTCGCTGTATGCACAAACACGATGGGGTCGTATGAGTGCATATGCCCGCAAGGAACTTACGGTGATCCCGGCGTCGAAGCTGGCTGCTTCTATTATAACTTCGACACAGGTCAGTATCAGTACAAACACAGAGACACAACGGTAGATATCATGCTGATTTATTTGATGCAGATGTGCGGTTGCCTACGGTGTCTCCGGTGCCGAGAGGGATGCCCAAGACCAACTGCAGCACTAGCTGCGGCGACGTGAGCGTGCCGTACCCCTTCGGCTTTGGCCACTCCGGCTGCTACTGGCCGGGGCTCAACCTCACCTGCGACACCAGCCACAGTCCCCCGCGTCTTCTTCTCGCCGCCGACGGCACCCTCCAGGTCGTCCACATCTCCTTGCGCAAATCCACAGTTCACGTCATCCATCACAGGATCCGGAGGGCCAGTGATGTGACCACCGACGTCGATCACACCGTGGCTTACGACGATATAAAGAGCGTCTCCGGCGAGCTTCTGGCTGACTTTGTCCTCCCAGACATCGGCGAGCCCTATGCGCTGTCGACGAGGAACGAGTTCATCGTCATCTCCGGGTGGGACTTGCGTGCCACCCTCCACGGGGAGCACAGGAACGGCAGCAACAACACCGACACTATCATCAGCCAAGCTGTCTGCAGCAGCTCCGGCGGCGGTGCTGGTGGGCCGCCGCCGGTCCCAACAGAGAGCCAAAGCGGGTACTGCTCCAGCGACGGTGGCTGCTGCCATGCGCCCATCATCTCTGCAGGCAGCACGCCCAAGAGAGTGGAATTCAAAGCGCTGAATAAGACCGTGTTTCGCCATCGTGGGAATTGGTCGTGGAACTACGCGTTGGCATTCGTCTCGGAGGTGGGGTTGGCTGATCAGTGGCACGTCGTCTTCAACAGGGATAGTTTCGTCTTTTACATGTCATCTCCCATTGTTCTACAATGGGCCGTTAAGAAAGGCTTGTCAGAGACACCTGCCGACAAGTCAGGGAAGTGCCCAAGGGACGTGGTCAGCCATCTCTGCAAGAGTGAGAACAGCTACTGCCGGCAAGAGAATGGAGGCTTTACGTGCCACTGCTCCAAGGGCTACTATGGAAACCCTTACGTCGCCAATGGATGCCAAGGTCGTCACTACTGATTTTACTCTCCTCTCTCATCCATATGTATCTATTCAGTAGATATGTTTTTCTCAATGTTTGTTCCTTGGGGGTTTCCATTGTCGTTTATTATTCGTTCTCATTGGTTTCAGATGTTGACGAGTGTAATCCGGAGCTACGCAATCCGTGCTTGAGCGGCTACGACTGCAAAAATTTGCCTGGACACTACAAGTGCCGGAGCCCACGAGGTGATAGCTACTGGATTCTCTATGTCTCATTGATGCTTTGGCAGACATTATACATATATATTCCATAGCTTGCAAAATCGTAACAGTGTTTGTGTATGTGCATTTTTCAGGGTTAATCATTGTTTTGTCAGCTGTTAGTGGCCCGGCGCTCCTTCTTTTGGTTCTAGGTACATTGTTCCTACTACGCAAGTTTAAACAGCACAGGACAAAAGTACTGAAACAAAAGTACTTCAAGCAAAACCGTGGACAACTGTTGCAACAGCTGGTGTCCCAAAAGGCAGACATTGCAGAAAGGATGATAATATCATTGGATGAGATTGTAAAGGCCACAAACAACTTTGACACAGCTCGTGAGATTGGTGGTGGAGGGCATGGTACTGTTTATAAAGGAATCCTATCAGATCTACATGTCGTGGCCATCAAAAAGTCAAAGATTGCCATACGGAAAGAAATAGATGAGTTCATAAATGAGGTAGCAATCCTCTCACAGATCAACCATAAGAATGTGGTCAAACTCTTTGGATGTTGCCTAGAGACCGAGGTGCCATTGTTGGTGTATGAGTTTATTCCCAATGGGACCCTTTATCACCACCTTCATACTCAAGGACAAGAAAGGTCGCTGTCATGGAGCAATAGGTTGAGGATCGCAACTGAAATAGCTACTTCTCTTGCCTACCTTCACTCGTCAGTTTCCATCCCAATAATCCATAGAGACATCAAATCTAGTAACATACTTCTTGATGATACAATGACCTCAAAGGTATCCGACTTTGGAGCTTCGAGGTACATTCCAATAGACAACACAGAGTTGACAACAAGGATACAGGGAACATTTGGATACTTGGATCCAGAGTGCTTTTACACTGGTCGCCTTACCGATAAAAGTGATGTTTATAGCTTCGGTGTAATTCTCGTGGAGCTACTCACTAGGAAGAAACCAACTTGTTCACATTTGTCCAATGAAGGTGGTGGTCTTGTTCCTCATTTTGTTAATCTGCTTGCCTCTGGAAATCTTGACCAGATTATGGATCCACAAGTTCTAGAAGAAGGAGGCAAAGAAGTACAAGAAGTTGCTATGCTTGCAGCATCCTGTATAAACTTAAGAGGTGAAGAAAGGCCAACGATGCGACAGGTTGAACTTACACTAGAAGGACTTCAACAAGGTTCCAACAAAAAGTACAAGAAAGATGATAGAGTAACTGAGGAATTTGAGATTGGTAGCATTAGGGACAACTATTCATCGGGGACTAGTGAAGGGCAGAGATTTGAGGAATCTAGTAGAAGATATAGTTTGGAGCAAGAGATGATGATATCAGCAAGGTATCCTAGATAACATATCTCTGTGTCGTGTTTATTAGCACAAGGGATTAGTTAACTTTGCCTACTAGTATTTTTATGCTTGATGATTCAACTAGATCGTCTGTTTGTATCAGTACCTTTGCTTTGTGTTCACATGATTCGGCTATATCATTAGTAATGATAATCATATTTCAGATTTGATTAGACTTGCTAGCTAGATTTCTTTTCTTAATTTATCATACATCATTTTGACATTTTTTATTAAAAAAGAATTTAGAAATTATGCAATGAGTGTAAAGGTTATTAATAGATTGACATGCGACAACAATTGTTATAGCAGCAAATATTTATGTTGGGGCATGTCAAGTGCATCGGTGAGCTCCATTCGGCGTGTAGTGCCCGCTTCCCCACAGTAACTGAAGTGTCTGGTACCAGGAACACATAAATAATGCAGGATAAAAAATAGAGTTATTTAGGATCAAATTAAGTTGACGTGGTACTAATATTGTAACAGTACTATATATCTGTCTCGCCCTCTCGTTCCATCCTTTCATATGAACAGTACCTTGTCATAGTTGGCCGCTGATCGATGACCAATCCGCCTAACCCCTCGACCAGTCCTGTGAGTTGCCATTGGCTGTTCAGTTCAGGGCATCTTGCCTTGTTAAGTTCATGAAAAAAAAGTTTTTAGGTATCGTAGCACATTGATCACTATAGCAATTAGTGTCTAATCATAGACTAATTAGATTGTAAAGATTTGTCTCGCAAAAATACATGCAAAGTGTATAATTAGTAATCTTTTAATCTATATTTAATACTATATGTATGTGTCCAAACATTTAATGTGATAGGACGATAAGTTCATGATGTAAATATCTACGCACTTGTGCCTTCCTCGTAGGGAGCCGAGAACCGTATAACACGTGCATTGCTCCCACCACCTTCCATGGCGCACTAGCACGCCATAACCTCTAGTCATGACCACCGTTGTCGCCTGGGTCAACCTAGTCGTCTAATCCAACCGTGACCACCCAGATTTGATGAGGGAATTTCAGTCAACGCTGTCAACCGACCACATTAGAATGTCACGTAGGCGAAGTCAGCTAGAGACTGAGTCAACATAGGCATGTCAGCAAAGACACGGTCAACTAACACATTTTGCAGAAAAACCCGTGTAATTTTTCGTAATCAACCTATTGTCATGCTCTTTTAGAAAGCAATTAGTTTTCTTGGTTGTGTGCTTACCTTTCCTAATCTAGCATTGTAGGTTATAGTTGATAGCATTGGATACCAAAGTTCTTTAATGTTAGAGATAGAAACACTTAGCAAAATTATAGTGCACATCTAGATAGTATCTTGTATAGGTTTTGAAAAGTTAGAAGCCATTAGTTTTATAGTTGTTTAATTAATTCAACACCCTCTTAGACATCAGGGTTACTTCAAAACAAATGCGTGCATAGAATTTGTTGACCATTCTTGTGCATGTTGCATGAATAGAACCACACTTTTGTAAATTGAAGTTATTGCATCAGTGTTATTTGTGTTCTACAATGGTGCAAGAATAGCTTCCTAATTTAGCCACAATAGCACTTGAATGACATGCTAGACAAGATTGACTATGAGTCTACCATTGAAATTTTCATTTTGAACAACACCAAAAAAATGAGGGCCTCTTAGTTTTCAGAAACTATGAACAAATAATTTTGTAAGCCAAAGAGCGAAAACCATGGTTTAGAAAAAAAGAGGCCAATTGGAAGTTTTAAAACTCCAAAAGACTACAGTTTTAAAAAGACCATGGTTTTAGAAACTATGAAGTTTATTATATCCAAACACCCAGCATCTTTTGAAAACCAAAGTTTTAAAAAAACCATAGTTTTTTTCAATACTCTAAAAATACTTTATATTCAAAATGTAAACACTATGCGAGAAGGTTGTATATGTACGATTCTTAGTATTATTATGTTGCAATGTAATACATGGTCGTCTATATATTATTTTATTGTTCCATTTTACTAGCATATGAGACCGTTTTAAATTGCAAAGGGCGTTTGGTTTAGGCCCTGATCATATAGGCCGGTGAACGGTGAAGGCGTCGATAATAACAATATGATTGTGTATACATACTTTATTAATTAGCACCAACGGATGCAAGATTAGCTGGTCAAGCACTTCGAGTGGCACCTTCATGGTCTAGGTTCGATCCCCTACGGGGAGAAGTGAGTGCAGGAGGTAAAAAAAATCTCTAGTGTGCCCCATATTAGCCAAAACATAGTCTTGTGGCAGTGGCACCGATCCACTCAGGTTAACGGGCTCCTGTGTGTGGATGGGGTACGAGGTTCAGTGGTTTTTCTCGTACTGGGTGAGGAGTTCTCTACCTTAGGCCTCGTTCGTTTGACCGGTTTTGAGGCCGGAAACTATTCCAGCTGATCCATATTAGTACAAATAAGCCTATCATTCCAGCTGGAATAATTCCAGAGAAATCATTTCATGTTAAACGAACGAGCCCTTAATGTGAATGCTCCGTGGGACATGCTATCCCATGCAGTCCGAGTTTTACTTTATTAATTGGCTTAACAAAGTGAAGCACTCGGTGATCAGCGTGTCTACTACACTCCCTGTCCCAGAACCTAACCAAAAGCATAAGGCTAATCCTTAAACATCAACTGTTCTCGGCTTGTGTAGAGCTATGGCAGCTCGAATGTCAGGTTTCAGGCCTTGCAGAAACTTGCTAACAAAGAAGACATCATCAAATGATTTGTTATGCACCAACACTTTATGCATGGCAGTCTGGAACCTATCATAATACTCTTGCACATCACTTGTTTGTTTAATGAGTAACAGATCGTGCATGGCATTGTGGTATAAATCTTTCCCAAACTTGGATTCTATAGCTATGCATAACTCAGCCCAACTTATATCATTATCAGAGTGTTATGCTTCAATTCATATGTCTGAAGCCAAAGTTCAGCACTACCCTTAAAATGGATTGTAGCAAATTGTGCCCATAAATGCATGGGAATGTGATACATGTTAAAGTACTTTTCACAATTTTCACGCCAAACATTAGGGTTAGATCCATCAAATTTAGGAAACACAGCTTTGGGTAGTCTATCTTTCTGATGATGCTGATGATAAGGCATGTGCGGAAAGTAATATTGAGAACAATCACCCATGGACATGGAATGGGGTGGGGCTCCAGAGTACTGACCATTGGCCAGGGGAGGTGGGAGGACGAGAGCCCCCGGAACCAGCCCCTGTGTAGTCGAGTCATCACCGTGGCCCTTGGCCCGCCCCTCTTCCTCGCGCGACGGGGCCGAAGGCTTAGCGATAGTTGATGTCGCTTCCAAAGCCTCGATGCGCGATGTGAGATGCTTGACGTCCTTAGAGAGCTCGGTGGAGCAATGATCAACTTCGGGACGCCAGCGATTGAAGGCTTCCATAAGGATCAACATAGACTTCATCTCTTCGGCGAGCGCGTCCAATTTCTCCTCCGCCTTCGACATTCTGGTAGTTAGGGTGGGGGGTTTAGGTCTGGGCGCCAGCGGTTGGTGTGATTGGGATGGTGGGGGCGGCGGCGGAGGTGGATCTGGCGGTGAGGGCGGCGGAGGTGGGTCTGGCGGTGATGGCGGCGAAGGTGGGTCTGGCGGTGATAGCGACTTGGATCGGTGGGAAGGTAACTTGGCTTTGATACCAGATGTGGCGATCTCGGCCGGAAAGGAGGGAGAGGTGTTGCCGGCGTACGCGCACGGCCAGGAGCACGGCAGAGCCGCCTCAAGCAGGGAGAGCTCGTGAGGAAGAAGAGAAGTGGAATTTGGTTTGTTATTGTTGCTGTCCGCCCAACCACCCACACAGCAATGTCATATAGTTCACTGGTCTTGGGCTTTAAGCCCGATACAACCAAGCGGCCCACATGCCGACTTACTGGGCCTAATAAGGAAAAGAGAAAGTAAAGTCTGAAGGAGTATGTCTGTGACAGCTTGCTAATCAGACTGCTGGTAAGACATAAAACACACGGTATCTTTTCCACAAAGATGTGGAGCTGCAACTGCGCGCAGCATGCGATGAAGACTGCACCATAAGTGTTTGAATAATACATGGAGATGTCTCATCTCTAACGGGCCTCTCAAGCTTGCCTAACGCGCTAGTTTTTTCTCTATTATATCCCGGAAAGGAATCACGGCACGTGGCATGCTTAGCCAATCTATAAACCTGTGTGGAGTTGGTACGTACAGCAGGTGTGCTGTACAGACTGCCAAGTAGTTGGACACTCG
>Ga0182004_10001659_pt1 | contig 16624 bp, 15 predicted proteins | sample Sormic07211540_1_FD_120479 | JGI IMG/M metagenome (GOLD analysis project Ga0182004, IMG submission 120479) | Endophyte microbial communities from Sorghum bicolor roots, Mead, Nebraska, USA - 072115-40_1 MetaG | ecosystem: Host-associated > Plants > Roots > Unclassified | place: USA: Nebraska...
CTAATAATACTAATTTGATACTATAAATCTTAGCATTTTTTTCTAGAAATTTGGTCAAAGTTTAAAAAGTTTGACTTAGGACAACTCTAGAAATTGACTCTTTCGTGGACGGAGGGAGTACATCATCTAAAGTATTTTCAGGAAATGTCCATTGAGCATTGTAATAGAAATGCAAATCAGGTGGCGCATGAACTACCAAGAAGACCTATGCAATCTAAGCAAAATTATACTTGGGACAATGAGCCCCCTAGCTTTATTATGAACTTTCTGATTAATGATGTAACCACTCTCAATTAATAAAGCTTGATGATTTGATAAAAATAGTACATGATTCGATAAAGATGCTTCGGTTCGAATGTAACTTTCACTTTAATCACACATGTCAAAATTTCTATCCTAATTAACTTTATTAAAAGGATCATCCTCCGTCTGTTATTTTAAAAAATGGCAACAAAACTAATATTGTTTACTATACCTCATAATATTCTATCTTCAAGGTGAAAACAAACAGAAAGTAGCAGTATTCGATACTCTAGCTAAAACATGGTTCTTAATTACTACTTGGAATCTCACTGGAGTGATGATTTCACTTTTTTATCTCTTTGCCTAGATTTATGTTGCATCTCAAGCTTTACATAAGCATAGAGATTTGAATCATGTACCCATCCAAATTTTTATGGATTTTTTGCATATTTTGTTGCATTTTTAATGAGAGCATGGGACGTGGGGGAGGGGGTTGTATACACCATTTTAGCAACAAAATATTGCAACTTCTGAAAATGCTCTAAGACCTTGTTTGTGTACCTTGCATGTTGTTATATGATAACTGAAATAAATAAGTTCCAAATTATAACCAGATCTTAACAACCAACAACATTTACTTCCCCGCTAGCTTACATGTTGTAACAATCTACAATAGGAGAATCTAAGTGCATATTGTAACAATATGCAAACTGATCCACAACCTATAGACAAACAATCAAGGTCTAAAGCCAGTCTTAGTGAGAGTTTTATTCTCATTCAAAATTATGACATATCTAGTATGGTATTTATGGGAAAAGAAAGAAAGAGTTTTATTATAATGAAACACATCTACCATGTTTACCAATACAATGAAACACAATGCAACCTCCCCTAAGAGTGATTTGTTTTATTCTAACGCGCTTTCAAAGATCTTCTGTGCAAGATAAGCAAAAAATTATTTGCAATTGCAAGACAATATAATCGATATGTTGATTATAGCATCTTATAACAATTAACAAAAATGCTTAATTATGTCTATGCACGCTACATCGCCCGTACCCGCACTCAGTGCCTGCTCGCGCACTCAAAGCCTACCCACATCTCGCGCCCTCAAACACTATCTCTCTCTCACCGGCGGCATCCCCCCGCGCCCGCACCAGCCATGGCGGATTCGGTGCATCCCATGGCGGCGGTGGCAGATCTGTCGGATCCGGCTACAGCGGTGCTGGATCTGCCAAATCCAGCGGCAGCAACACTATGTAGGCCTCCTCTTTCCTCTCCTCTTTCTCCCTCCTTCTTGATTTCAGACCTAGGGTTTTGGCGATCTCTCCTTTTTCTTCTCCAACTTCGACTAGGTATAGAATGGTCGGCTAGGAAGAGATAGGTAGGCAAGCGGTGGGAATGGTAGATGGGCAGCTTAGGGGAGCTAGCGGCGGTAGGGGCGGTTGGGCAAGGTTGGGGCAATGGAGGCTCACTGGAGCTGGAGAAGATGATAATGGGCGAGCTCACTAGAGCAAGAGTAGATGGCATCGGTGGGGGAGAGGGGAAGAGGGAGGCCGCCGTGGGTGCTCAGGCAAAGCCTAGCGCCCGCGGTGGGGCGGTGACCAACGGCAGGGGCGAGCTCCATTTTTTTTCTTTTTTGCAACTAAAATATTTTATTTCCTAAAATGGAGTGTGCATCTAGAAATTTGATTTCCTACACACGCACACTCTAGTAAAGGTGAGCGATTAAATGATATATTGCTCCCTACTATCCAGTACATATTTTACACTTCATGTCTCCAGCATGAACTTTTGTGTCGAACATATACCATTTCTGGGAAACATGGCATATTCTTTCTCTTAAGAGTCATGTGCGTGGTTTTTAAATGTAGGCTCTCTTCAGCTAGCTGAAAAGAGGTTTTCAAAAGCCAAAATGAGCCACTTCCTTGTCTTCTTCATCTTCATCTTCATCATCCTTAGAAAATGACACCTAGTAGTTTGTTTTAGTTTTCTAGATGATATCCCTAGACAAGTTTAAGAATCATTGACGTATTTCACTCTTCTTAAAACTACAAAGGTAGGTGAGGACGAATCAAGTTTCAATTTAGTATATAGTTCTTTCTCGCCAATATGATCAGAGCATCTTCTTGATAGAAGAATTCTAAAGATTAGAGAGTAATGAGCCCCCATGCCGTTGTAATGTTGTATTCATCTAGTTTCACAATGTTTGGTACCGTAGTGATTGTGTCCATTGCCACCCGACCCATCACAAATTTCCAATCATTGTTTTCACTGTATCTGTTGTCTGTTCTCACTTCTCCACTCCTGCACTTGATATTCTCTTGTTGTCTTTGCCCACAAATCATCCTGAGTCCTAACTACAACAAATCGGATGATGCTTTTGCATGTTGTTCTTCTGCTCTACTACCTCAACATCCCGCCCAAGTGCTTTCACCAACCATCAAATTGTTGCCGCCCATGCCCTCAGTCTCTCTGCCACCAACTTGCATCCAACCTTTCTACACCAAAAATGTCCTTATCAATCCTTCACAATCAGTTTTTATTGCAGTTGCCCTACCGTAGCTGCACTCGCCCTCCCTTTTCAACTGTGCTCACCGACCCTCCAATGTTGCTGCACTTGCTGCATCCAATTATTCCCATCAAACACCACTGCCCCACTAAAACCAGCCACATAATCATCATCTACTTTTTGCAATCATTTGCTAGCGCTTCTAAGTTTTCTGTTGCTACCTCCAACAGCTAGCTCTACAACACTATGATAATTTTGGATCATAATATAACTTTTATTAAACTGATAGACTTCCTAGTACTTGTAACCTTGTTAAGGCTAATAACCCTCTTAATATTGTTTCCATATCAGGTGCACTGTAGAAATAATAAGCATCCTGTCACGATGTGCATGAAATTATTTATGGGGTAGACTATAATATTTAATGTGTTGTTTTGATATCTTAGTCTTCTCTTCATTGCAGGTAAGTCTGAGGTCTCTGCTATTGTTTACAAAGCTGGGGAATGCATGCAAGAGCTGCTGAAATCATGGACAGAGTTCAGTGCAACTCAAGATGCTACAAACACTAAAAGTCTACAAAATGTTCCTACCCTTGAAATTCGAATACCTGTGGAATTTGTTACATCCAATAATCGTCAGGTGAGTATACAAATATGGTAGACAATCTCTGTTTTGGTCACTTCTAGCTACCCTAGCTCTCCATGTTGGGACTGAACTCTGTCAGCAACTCTGTTATGGCTTAAGAGTAATACTATTAGAGCTTCACTTGCTTGTTATTAGTTATGGACTTGTTTTCTATTTTCCTCATAGCTACACCTATGCATACCTACATGTTTCCATTGTTTGCATTTTTCTAAAAAAATATCCTCCAAGCTTGCACTACTTGTATCTCCTTTTTATTTGTCAAGATTGCTATTATGTAGGTAAAAGGTGCTCAGCTTTGGGGAACTGATATTTATACAAATGATTCAGATCTTGTGGCTGGTAGATTTCCTTCTTACTATTCTAAGCTTCAAAGTAGTTTGGAAAGTTTTCCTATGTACTATGTTCTAAGTTTCTAAAAGGTACTCTACTAACGTGTGTTTTTTAGTGCTAATGCATACTGGTTACTACTCCCCTACATCCTCTGCTCCACCATCTACCATCCAAGAGCTCCGTGCAACTGTTCGGGTTCTACCACCACAAGATAGTAAGTTTCCATGCATTTTGTGATAGTTTTGTCGATCTTGGTTGGAACAGATGGTGCTTACTCATAACACGTTATGTCGCAGGTTATACTTCAACATTGAGGAACAATGTGCGTTCACGTGCTTGGGGTGCTAGGGTTAGTTGTAGCTTTTGGATAGAACGTTGTTGCATTGTTAAGGTATGAAGGGTGCGGTCAATATAGAATATTACCATGCCTCCTTTTTTGTTGGACTCACGATGTCGTCACCTTTTGAAACCTTATAATGGTCCTATTTCATGGAGTGTTTCCTTAGTTTCCTTTACATGCTTTTTCAGAAAGGTGGTGGCACCATTGACCTCGAGCCACGCCTTAGCCACACATCAGCTGTGGAGCCTACTCTTGCTCCAGTTGTAGTTGAGCGTCTTCCGCAATTTTCTTTTGATTTTCATTTATCTTTCCCTATTCTCTCATAATTTTATTTCTAATTTAATGGATGTTTGTTTTGGTCTAAGGTAGATTTCGTAACCAACAAACTTTTCTCTACTCTAACTAAGAATTTTCCAATATGTGTTTATTACAGAATGCTTTGTGTCAACAAAGATTTGTCCGTGAAGTGACTATACAATATAATCTCTGCAATGAGCCATGGTACCCTTGATCTGCACTCAAAGATGTCATTTATATTTCATCACTACAATTATGTTCAGTTCATCACTTGTATTGCCATTTGTGATTTTGTATAGCGTGTTTTCAATCTTCTTGGTACAATAGACTTAATGTGCCTTTTGAAGTTGTTCTCTTGTATTTAGTTATATGTTTAGTTTTAGGATACTTAATATGATCTAGCATTCTTTTTGTCCAGGTTAAAATACAATATAAGCATTGTTGCGGATAAGGGACTTGAAAAGTCTCTTTATACTTTTGCTAGACTGAAGAAAGGAGAAGTCATATATTTAGAGACAAACTTTGATAGGTACGAGCCTTTGCTAGTATTTTTATTTAGTTCTAAATATTTGTTCATGAATTCTTTAGTTGCTTTCCAAGTTTTACTTTGATAGAATTCACTGTTGTTACAATTTTACACAGGTATGAACTGTGCTTTAGTGGAGAGAAGTCTTGTATTCTTGGATCAAGCTCTAATGCATCTAAAGCAGAAGTGGAGAAACACCAAAGCATCAGTCACCACTCACAAAATGGTGATAGATGCATTGTGGAGCATGAAACACGTGATGTGTTCCGATGGTCTCGTTGTAAGAAGGCCATGCTTGAAAGTACCATGCGCTCCTTCGGCATCCCACTACCAGTAAACCAGCTTGAGGTATTTTAACTTAAATTTGTTGGTGATTACACTTAAAACTCTTCATCAAGAGACAATTAGAACTTACATTTGGCATTTGCTACCTCGACAATGATGTAGGTGTTGCAGGATAACCTAGAATGGGAAGACATGCAGTGGTTGCAGAGTGGCGTCTGGGTGGCTAGGAAGGAGTATCCCCTGGCCCGAGTGCACTTCCTCTCGGCAAACTAAAAGTTGTTGTTGCTTCGATTCTTTCAGGCAAGAAAGAAGCTTATGAACGATTCTTCTGGGCAAGAAAGGAGCTTATAAACATTGTGTTTTCTTCTTCTCCTGTTAGTGTATGTATGATGTTGATGCCCCATGACATGTTTAAAAAAGAGAAGCTCACCTGTAGTTGCTTATTTGTGTGGTAGTCTACATGTCTTGACAATAACCATACTTGATAGGGAGGATTGCCTTCTTGCTCCTCGTGCCTATTTCTCAAAGATAGGCCTCAATTAAAATAATTATGTTTTTTTCTTAACTTGAATTGTTATTGAATATAATAAATATCTCAAGATAGTAGTACTTAGAAGTCTCGATCGTGGGTCCTAAAAATTTATTATAAGATGTGGGTTCCTTTAAATAATCTTTAGCTATCTGATTGTACGTCCAACGTCCATGTTGCAAGTATATGTTGATTCTTCTTTAATGTCATGCCCGTCTGACCATCAAGTGAAGCATTTATAGGTTCCTCCTAAACTCGAGGTACTAGCAGGTTATAACAAATACTACCTTTCTTGATGTAATTATAGCTTCATCACTAGTTAAACTTTGTAACATAAAATAGGTATAACATAAAAATATATCTCATCATAAATTCAACAGTACTTATTTGGTACCATACATAAAAATATATCTTACCATAAATTCAATAGTACTTATTTGGTATCAAAAGTATTAATATTTTATTATGAACTGATTATAGATCAGCTTGTTAGGTTCCTTGTGGTTGAACCTGTCCACCCAGGTTTAACTCCTTGACTTAACACGATACTCATATTTTCTTGGATTTATTCGGATTTACGGCGTTATGCTTTTAGTGGGAGGTGACATCCCTGTCAACAGCGAGGCATCTATGGTGGTGCTATGCTTTCGGTGGTAGGCGACGTCCCCGTCGATAGCGAGGTGCCTGTGGTGACTTTATGAATTTCATAATCGACCGGCTCAGTCCTTCAGAGATGTTCATAGGGGTAAGGCTTGCATACACGTGTTCATAGGAGTAAGCATACGTGTGTTCTGAGTGTCTGTGTTATACTGTGTAATTCTAAAAAAAATTAAAAAAATTAGCCAAACATAAGATAATAATTTAGCTTTCAGAAATGTATTGTTTTCGAGATGGATGTAAGGAAGCAAAATATAAAAAAAACCCCATAAACTAGATGAGTGTATGTGCGTTGTGAGTGTCTATGTTATACTGTGTAGTTCTCAAAAAATTAACATTTTATTAAAAAATAGCCAAACAAAAGATGATTTAGCTTCCAGAATTGTATTTTTTATAAGGATCTAAGGAAGCAAAATATAAAAAAAATCATAAACAAAAGCTGAAGCAGACAGATGTAGAGTATTGGTGTTCATGGAGCGCGTTATCTTATTTCATTCATTTGACTTTGATGAATAAGACGATACCCATATGCAGTGATGAAGATAGATCCAATTAGACGGTGGAGCGTCTACTTATAGATGTGTAAACTTTAGTCATAAACATAATAATAAAAATCAATTTGCTTCATGATATTTTATTTTTTTAGGTGTATCTGCACCCACAACCATGTATATAGCTTCGTCACTCTTAGACTATCTCGAACAATCATCACCTAAATACAAGACCCATTTGTCCCTTAGGTAGCGCTACAGGTAAAAAGTTTCATACCTATTTTTAGTCTTCTCCAACAACAAGACCTAAAAGACAACACTCTCTGCAAATGAGTCTTGAAGAGAGAGGATACCCAAATTTGGGTTATGCCTCTCCTAATACCCAAAATAGGTCTTCCGTATGGGTACTCTGTTGAAGGCTATAGGTATTGTGTTGGAGACCCATTTTAGATTTGGGTTTCAAATAAGTCTCGTGTTGGAGACAGCCTTATGTGGTCATATCCTGATCCTTATGCTAAAATGTTATGGAGAGAAACAATATTCAGTTACTAAAAAAATACTGCTAAAGTAGTGTAGCAAAATAGAGCAACGTCTAGTTGAAAAAACCTGCTCATGTTGCTAATTTGTTGTGAAACAAAAAATACTGTTCCATAGCAATCACCAGTATTATTTGGACTCTAAAATTTCTGTCACACTTATATTCTCGTGACTCTTTCCTTTCTGCATCCCGAGCTCATCAGCCAATAAAAATGTTGAAACGCCAATAAGTGGTAAGCCAAGCGAAGAATTACGTACAAAGTTATGGCACGACCGATTACACAACACAATTGTATCCTTGCACCTTTACTCGCACCTACAATGAAGATGATTATATTAGTTCAGCTCAGCGACGGGATAAACTTTAACGTACGGTTCAAAAAGAGCTTATATATGGTCCTAAGAAATGTCTCTTTTTTGTCTCTTTTCTTTTGAACTTACTTGTAGGGGCTCAAAACAAAATTTTCTTTCTTCTATAACCAGGGGCGAATCTAGCCTATACTATTGGGGTCACCTGACCCCGATGACTTTGAAAAAATTAATGGAGAATTATTGTTCATCATAGTTAAACAATGGTGCCGACCCCACTGTATAAATGTGATGACCCCGATGAACTTCATAGCTGGATTCGCCACTGTCTATGACCTTTTACCTGTTTTTAACACTTGACGGTGTTAAATCAGGTGTAAAATAACCATTTAATTTCTTGTTCTCATAAGTTATAATTGTTCCTATTCTTGTGCTTGCTGTTGTATCGTATATAGGAATAGTAGAACTCTAGATGTGTAACTAGTTCATTCTTACATAGTTGGATTACTGTGTATAAATGAGCGAATCCAATTTTTCTTGCTGAACCTTCGTGGGCAATTACAAGTTGCTACTTGCTAGCACGCTTCTGCTGATGCCAACTAGCTCAAACGCCTAGTTCGATCAACACAGTCTAATGATTAATAGGATGTGTCCGTGCAGGGCAGCGATTAACATCTTGAACCAGCCCATCAACCCAGGCGGCCAAGGAGAGCGGGCATCACCGGCATCGGTGCGCTTCGACGGCGTGCCCCCACTACATCTGTCCCAGTCTTGGTCCCGGTCCAGGCCATGGCCCTAGCGCCCATCCAATTCAAGCCGATCACACTCGACTTCCTATACGGTCGCTCGTGGACACAAACTGCAGCATGACCACCGTCGTCCCATACGTCGATGCCTGCTCACCGCCGCCGCCGTAGATGGTCGCTCTCCGCGTGGTGGTGACCTCCACCGTGGAGCTAGAAGCGCGCTAGACCGAGTTCATCACGCGCAAGATGCGCTGCCTCACCGGGTTCGTCAACCTCAAGGTGGAGAACTCGAACAGGGAAACACGATGGGGCTGGTGATGGAGCAAGCATCCTGGGCCGGGCCGTGCGTGGAGAGGGAATAGAGGGGGCAGGGGCATTAGCGGTCATTTTACCTAGTCCTTTCGCCTCTTGCTAGTGTGGCCAACTAACTTGGTGCGTCACGACTGCAAATATGGTAATTTTATATTACTTTGGTGCTTGTGATGCTAAAAGCGTAGTGCCAAATATAAGAATGTGATCTCAAGAGGTGTCCTCCGTAATGATGGTAAAAAATTAAATATCTCTTTTCTAGCGCAATTACAAACCCTTTGCCTTCGGCCGCCGGCTGCTCCAAATTCCTATCGTGGCTCGCTAGTTCGGCAGTTCGTGACTTTTCTTCTCGGTCTCAGATGCAGACGCGGTGCAAGCATCAAGTCAACAATAGAGATAATAGAGATAAAACGGATCGGATACGGACGGATATCTCGATATCATATTTGTTTTCATATTTTTGGTCGGATTCGGATTCGAATACGGATAATATCAATCATGTCGGATAAGATATGATTAGATGTCGACATCATAAATATACGATTTAAGTATTCAGTATCGGATATTGAATATTCGGACTCGAATACGAACAAATCTGAACCCCTCTAAACAAATTCGGTCTCAAATACGGTCGGAAAATATACGTACCGTTTTCATCCCTGTTCAGCAACAGCAAGTCGGCAATAAACGACGTTGAGACGAAGGCCTTGTTTAATTGCAATTTTTTTTTTCAAAATGAACACGGTAGCACTTTCGTTTGTATTTGATAAATATTATTCAATCATAGACTAACTAGGTTTAAAAGATTCGTCTCGCAAATTACAAACAAACTATACAATTAGTTATTTTTTAATCTATATTTAATGTTCTATGTATATGTCGAAAGATTCGGCACTCACAGTTCACATTCGCAGGACACAGGTCGCATCTCAGCAGATATGCAGTAACTCGTCTAATTCTGATATTTTTTTTAGTTTTCTCATTGTTATTATTCAATCTTTTGGGTTTCAAATTAATTTGCTTTGGTTGATTTTGAAACGCAGGGAATTATAAATTATTAATATGGAAAAGATGACTTTGACTCAGATGAGTTCGAACAAGCTGTCGCTACAGTTGAAGAGGAGATAGAAAATAAAATGGCAGCATTACAAGTTGAGGAGGAGATTGAAACTGATGGAGAAGGTATTATAACTCAGTTTAATCCGGATCACGTTATAACTGATCCGGGGCTTCATACGATATTAGATCCGAAGTTAGTTGACTTTATTTGCTTGTATTTTCTATAATTATTTGTATCCTTAATGCTTGTACTTTGTGTTTGACTACCATGTCTAGTGAACTATTTTAAGAGATACTCCATCCGTACCCGTAGAAGGTGACGTTCTGCACTCTCGGCTCATTTTTGTTAAACTTGACGTTCTCAGCTCCCAAGGCCTCGCAGAGACGGTATTACACCTGCCCTCGCTCTCCGCATGCACAGTCTCTTCCTCTCTCTCCGCATGCACCGCGTCTCTTCCTCTCCCCGCATGTGCGTCAGGCCGCATCTCTTCCTCTTCCCGCATGCAGCGTCCGGCCAATCCGCCGCGCCCATTACCTAATCAATGCGTCTGTGGAAAAGTAAGCAAAAAAAAGGCGCCTAGGAGGGGCTTTGAACTGCCAACCTCAAGGCCAAGACCCCAACATACCAACCGACTGGACTATGAAATCTTCTTGGAAAGACTACACCTACACACATATTTAATAGGGGCAAAGGAGGAAAAATACCCTCTAATTAGTCACTCCTTGGTTACCACAATCATGTCATAAACGTCAAGAATTTCGGGTATAGAGGGAGTATTAGCTTAGTATATATTGTTATCGACTTTGCCCATCTTAAATTTTTTTCATCCTCTGCCACTGCCTGGTCCTCGATCGAGGTCCATCTATGTGGGCTTGCTCGAGGCGGCCAGGTCTGAGTCGACGTCCATCGGCCGCGCGGTGGTTTAGCGGGAACAGTGGTCGCCAAGCAGTTAGGGAGAGGTGTAGCCGCTAAACCCTAGGCTTCACCATGGGATGCGTGAACGATCGAGTCATCTGCGAAGACGACGAACACGAGGAAATTAAATGAACAAGAGGATGGCAGAGCTAGGATGTGTTGGGCTCTTGGATGTGGCTCCCCAACTTACAGAGGCCTTGTTTAGTTTACAAAATTTTTTGGGTTCGGCTATTGTAACACTTTCGTTTGTATTTAATAACTATTGTTCAACCATAGACTAGCTGTGATTAAAAGATTTGTCTCATAAATTACAAATAAAATGTGTAATTAGTTATTTTTTTATTTATATTTAATGTTCCATGTATACATCTAACGATTTGATGTAATATAGAATCTTGAAAAAAAATTGAAGACAGTGAGCTACGTGTGGGTTAGGCCCATGCCTCTACGAGATTGTCTGTGTGGGCTGATCCAGCCCATGCTGCGACACTGATATATTAGGCTGTTTCGAGTTTCATTTCACGGTTTTTAAACTCGACCTTTGTTCTCATAGCATAGGCAATGACCCTTATCTTTTTGAGAGAAAATACACCAGGGGAGGCTCCCACTGTTTGCTTTATTAATAATGATTTAAAAAAGGACAACACTGTCCAAAAATGGCCCTTATCTTGTCGGCATTTTTGTTTTTTTTTTCCAAAATTCTTCCTTCAAATGTTAGTCCATGGTTGAACAATGTTCAAACCCCTATGCTTAAGAAAATGATACAAGGCCCTATTTTTTTTTTTGACGAAACGATACAAGGCCATACTTCCTTCTCATGTTCAAACCCCCTGCACACCACTAGATGCCCGGTGCAACAGGCCCTCTCTAATAATGTACCCCTGCGTCCCCTTGGACCTAATTCATGTATGTTGTACTTGATTGATGTTTAATGCTTAATGAAGTTCCTTAACAAAAAAAATAGATGTTGAAATGATCAATGAAACAAGATCTTCTATGCATAGTTTCATTTAGTTCCATAATTTAATTACAATGCACGAGTTTGAGATAGTTAGATGAAATAAAACTCTATCCCTTTATGCTAGTTTCAGCGTGTTTTATAGTGCTGGAACATTATGAAATCCATCTCATCTCTCTACCTTAACTTCTTGCAAAACCACCACTAAGAATAGCCTAAATGTTAATGAGACAATTTCTTTTGTGTCACTGAAAAAGATGGTTGACCGTATAAAAATCACTGTGACTCCTATACCAGCTTTTAAACTTTTTAATGATTTCCTGTATAAGAGTCGCAGTACGTGCACGATGACACTATCGCTTTTATGAGTTAAGGTCAGTCTAAATATATGTTTTATGAGAGTGTCATGTATATTAAATAGAGTGTTATATAAGCAAAATTGCTGACTTGTCAGGGTCATTAAATGAAGGAGTTTCATCAGATGAGAGAGGAGTTTCATCCCCATGAAACTTATGTGGCTCGATTACTTAGTTTATAGTCTTGGTAACTGCGCTATGAAACTATGCATTGAGACTGACCTAATAGCTTAACGCCGGTCTTTATTTAGTTGGCCTTATCTTTATCTATAAAAGAAATTTAGCATCTTATGCCGTGTAATAGCTTTTGTAATTAATAAAGTCATTATAGATGTATCGATGTTCATGAGCAATATAAAGGCATCATGGTGAGTCAAGGGCCTAAAACTGGTTGTACAAAAATTCATGATCACTTTTTTCTCTGGAGAACGTGTCCTAGCTATTTCATTAAGAGGATTATAAACCGTTTACAGCAGCGACACCAATGCGAATGCAAGGGGCATAAGCCATGGACCCATGGTGACCGGGCAAGCAATGCTTAGACAAGCTCAATTAGACACCGAATTACATGATGCTGACTACATTGCTAACAATCACTACTACATAAATCTTAATAGAGGCAGGCAAAAACGGTTAATGGAGACGGACATTGCAACCACCTCCAATTAATAGCATCGGTTAATCATCAATTAACGGGCTTTGCCCACCTCCGTAAATCAAATAGAAAAAAAGAAAAAAAAATTGTGAATAGGCCCGCAGGGCCCATCCATCGGCCTGTTGGGCCCCATCCACGGGTGTCGTCGCTGCAGCTGCTTGCAGGAACCGCCTGGATCCGGCCTCCCAACGTCGTGATCTAGGCTCCCGCTATCGCATCAAGCTACCTACAGTCGGATCTGGGGAATTGTTGGGCCAGAAAAGGAGGCCCTATCCACCGAGCGCCCTCGCTCGCTTGCTTGGGAGAGACCCACACACGCGGCCACCGTCACGAGGGCCGGATCGAGCTAGATCTAGGGTGCCACCACAGTTGCCAGAGTAGGGGATGGGGTAGGGGTGGGCGCGCTGGTTGATGGAGCAGCTCGGGGGATGAGGGCACGCGTCGCTGCCGATGGAGCAGCTCGGGGGAGGAGGACGCGTCGCCACTTGTGCAGCAGCTCGGGGGTGGAGCGAGCACGGTGGAGGAGGGTGCTCCGGCCGCCCGGGGAAGTGCCTCCGCCAGTGGAGCGGCTCATGGGAGGTAGGTGCGCTCCGTCGCAGCCGAGGGAGGAGCTCATGGGAGGAGGGAGAGGGCGGGCTCAGGTGGGGAGGAAGAGGGGTTTCGACACTAGGAAGGGAGGGAGTTGGGAGGGAGAGGAAGAGGGCCATTGACTGTGAGAACGCAGAAGGGACAATGGCTGTTGTGACGAGGGGCTTGGGAGAGAAATGATTGAGAAACCCTAAGTGTGCCTTATATGTCAGCCGGTACAACGAAAGATTTGGGCATTGCATGGGTCGAAGTTGGGCTTGCATTTTTGGAGGTAGACTTTAAAATGTGCTCGCCTCCGAAAATGGATTTACGGTGATGGTTGCCTTAAGATAACTACCTCCAAAAATAAATTATTTTTGAAGGCCTCCGTAAATCCATTTTCCATGACTTCCATTCATCCTCATGTATTTTAGTAGACGGTTGGATTTTACGATTGCCTTGGTTTATAAAAATATACCGTCTTGCAAAATCATTTTTGTAGTAGTGAATTCGGCAACCAGAATAGACATGCTTGCGTTCTAAAGCATGCCAAGCAGCGTCGCTAGGTCCGACAGTTCCCAGCCGCGATCCACGCACTTCCCTCGACCATTGGCGGATTCAAGGGGGGGGGGCTGGGGTGGCTGCAGCCCCCCTCTTGGACTCAAAATTTTTTTAACAGATTTTATTTTTAGCAAAAGACTTCATGTATTTAGTATTTTTTTATGTTTATTTTATAAATATTTGCTTTTGAGCACTTTAAATCAATATTGAATTATCAATTTTAGCTATATATCTATTAGTGTACTGGATTGAGCGAGAAAAAAAAATTTAGCTATGTTATTTAGCCCCCCTCTTGGTCCGTTTTTGGATCCGCCACTGGATATCTCGGTCTAAAATAACGCAATTCTTGATTCGCAGTCAAACCAATTTAAGTTAGCTATATATCTATTAGTGTACTGGATTGAGCGAGAAAAAAAAATTTAGCTATGTTATTTAGCCCCCCTCTTGGTCCGTTTTTGGATCCGCCACTTCCCTCGACGATGATGTCTTCGGTAGCACATGGTGTAGACGTGTGTTTAGCAAAGTTACTCTAGATGTATTGTTGGTCACGAGCAATATAAGCACATGGTGCTAAAGTCAAGGACCTTAACTGGGTAGTATAAAAAAATATATGTATATAATATATGTATTGTAGTATAATATAAAGCAAGAATTTCATGTAGGAATACAAGTACGAATAAATTTAAATCAAATAACATATCAAATAAATCTTGAATGAAAATAATTTAAATCTTGAATAAATTGTATTATATATACTATATATAGTATGTTCCTGTCGATGGACAAATCCTAAATCATGGACACATAATCGTCGCAGAGCTTCTTTTCTTCTTGTATAAGCGCACGAGTGCGAGAATTCGTCACTCATCGGAGAGCTTGTCGAGCAGCATCCGCATCACCTTGACCTGCACCTGCAAGTCCTCGATATAGGTCGCCGTGTCCTGGAACAGCTCGCCGAGCCCGCACGGCTCGCGGCAGACTGGCACCAGCCTCCGTAGCTCCCTCACCTGCTTCACCAGTCTAGAATCCTCCACCATGTCCCTCTCGCTAATCGCCGGCGGCGCCACCATCGGTCGTGTCGCCTTGCTCCTATCTCCTCTCATCCTCGATCGTCCAGCACCTGCCTTCCCGCCGCCACCGGCGGCAGCCGGCGGAAGGGATCGGAGCGCTGAGCTAGGATGATCAGCTGATCGAGGAGGGAGGAGCGAGTGCTCTTCGTCTAGCTTGGACGGAACAAGCTAGGCAATAAGGCACACGTCGTCACCCGGGCACAGCCAATGAGTGCGCACGCATATATAGCCGCAATCTTTGTTGTTTACACCATGGATGGATAGGGACGGATATGATGATCGCGAGAACATGGGCGCGCACAACACCCAATCATGTGTGCTGGGCGCGGCCGGTGCGGCTTCCAGATGCGCATGTCCGAACCGTCACCGCGAACCACCCACAAAAAGGTGCCCGCGCGGCTTATTCTAATGGCGCCGTTGCTGCGGTTGGCGGGACACGGCCCGGCCGGCGACGCAAACGCAGCGCGGCGACGGTGATTCTATATTCCCGCGCGCCCGGCCGCCGACGACGCACATAGCGCGCCGGCGGCGGGTGCGCGGCTTCGCGGAAAGCCTTGCGTCGTGTGTCATGCCGATCGATCGACCAAGCATGCATCCCGGTGATCGAACATGCATGTTGGTAGTAGTGGCGTCGCGCGCGTCTATCGGCTAGCTGATTGATGTATACGCTTTTGGTGGCTAGGATTGATAGATCAATCAGGCTACTAGCTAGAGCGATGAATAGGTAGGGCGAGCGAGCGTGCGTGCGTGCATGGGTGTGTGGTCTGTATGGCGCTGGCGCGTCGTTGCAGCTGGGAGCGAGCACATGCAACCACATGCACGATGCCGCCATTGCCATCCAACAAACCGGAACGCCAGCTGCAACAGATGCACCCGTCGCTATTATATCATCGGCCGATCCCTTCTGTAGTGTGTGTTGCATCAAGGCGTGCATGCGCTTGCTATGAGATGTCGCTTGCATTGCTTGCCTATAGCTTCCATGCCCTTTTGTCACTGCAACACCCTGGATTATTCTCTCGTCTGCACCTTTCCGTTGCCCGTAGCCATCAGCAATCTGCATATTTTTGCACGTTAGGAAGGGTTTTTTTTTTTTTTGAGACGCACGTTAGGAAGGCTTGGGGGAGACTCCTAATTAATCAGCCCTTGCACCGTCATTCCAGCTCAATGCGCATGTGTAGTGTGTAGTGCATTTTGAGCTAGCTAGGTCTCTTCCCTTGCACAGAGATCAGAGATGTGTGCAGTGGGTTAGTTAGCCGCTAGCGAACTTAATTTGGCAGCGCATTATTTGGATGCATCGATGACACGTTCGTGCTAACCATCTGTCAAGTTCTTAGTTAAGGACGCTGATGATTAATGTCATTTCCCGATCACTTTGTTGACTATATATTAGCAAGGTTTTAAAACACCTTTGGTGCTGCGTTGTTGTTTGTTTCCGTACTCCACGTCCATCTCTGAAGTTCCAATTAACAAATTTGCAGGGCAATTCTTTTCCTTTTGTTTATGAATGGAAAAATGTTAAGTCTATACTACAATTGGACTATATATATACGGCGGCTAAGGATTTCAGCACCAAAAGGTTAAATAATAAACTGCATATATTGCGTAAACGTTTTTTTAATGTCTTTTCTAATGAGATATTGTGCTTGCGGTATATATATATATATATATATATATATATATATATATATATATATATATATATATATATATATATATATAAATACTA
>Ga0182004_10001660_pt1 | contig 16622 bp, 15 predicted proteins | sample Sormic07211540_1_FD_120479 | JGI IMG/M metagenome (GOLD analysis project Ga0182004, IMG submission 120479) | Endophyte microbial communities from Sorghum bicolor roots, Mead, Nebraska, USA - 072115-40_1 MetaG | ecosystem: Host-associated > Plants > Roots > Unclassified | place: USA: Nebraska...
AATGTTTGCAGTGGCTCTGGATGTGCCGAGGCCTAGCTAGCCGTCGCTGTCTTGCTGACTTTCCTGTCCTCGCTCTTCCCCGCTATCGGCAAACATTTGGCACGCAGCCGCCGCGTTGGCTGCTTGCACAGCGTGGCCGCGGAGGCCCGGCCACGAGCGCCAGAATCTTCTCGTTTCCCCCGCCGCAGCCCTCTGAGATCGGATAGGAAAAACACGCGTGCCGCCGCGCTGTCGATGCCAGCCAGCCCGCTGGCAATTCGCCGTGATCCAAAACGTGGAGAGGGCCGGCCGGCCGCTGTCGCCGCGAGTTCCCAACCAACCGCGTCTCCTCATAAAACCCAGCCCCGTGCGCGGCCCCCACAGAACGGTCCAAAGCACAGGCACAGCACGCACTTCTTTCTCCCCCTCGCATCGCATCGCAGCTCCACACCAGCACATCATCTGCTTCTGCCGCTTCGCGGCGCTCTTCGATCCTCGCTCTCTGCGTCTCCCGTGTCAAGCCCGCCGCCGGCGGTGTTGAAATGGCCGTTGGAGCAGGCGTGCGCGTGGCGCCGTCGCCGTCGTCGATGGAGTTGTGGGGGAGGAGGAGGAGGACGGGTACGGGGGCGGGGAGGCGCGGCGCAGCGGTGGCCGTCAGGTGCAGCTTCGTGAGCGAGGCGGGGGTGGGCGCGGCCGGCGGGGGCCTGGCGGAGGAGCACTACCGGACGCTGCGGCTGCGCCCTGGGTCCACCCGGAACGAGGTCAAGAAGGCCTTCCGCCGCCTCGCGCTCGTGGTGCGTCCATAAGACCATAATTAACCTCTGTACTCTCCAATAGATCCAGCTATCAATCAATGGATTACCATTCCGCCATCTCCACGTAAACAGCGCTCATATTTACCGCGGCAGCAGCAGCAGCAGCCAGTAATTAATTAGGTTTACTTTTCACCTGCCCTAGCGCGTCGATGATTCCTCTGTCTGACGAGTTCGTTCGTCGTGCAGTACCATCCGGACGTTTGCAAGGACAGCGACCACGACACCGGCGTCGAATTCCAGAAGATCAACATCGCGTATCACGTACGTGAGCTAGCTAATTACTACGAGTACTCCTTAATTACTAAACATTTTTTTTTTGTTTCTGTTTCTTGACCTGACGGCTGACGCAATCCGTCATTTGGGTGCAGATACTGATGAACAACATGAGGGAGACCGAGGAGCGGCTGGAGTACTGGCGGCTCAAGTACGGCCTCACAGACCAGGATCTCGACAGGTACAGGTACTACCTCAACGAAGACGACGGCGACTGGCTCGACATGTGAAAAAAGAAGGAAAAAAAAACTGCCGACGATAGACACGGAGTTTTATACAAAGCGTGCTTATCCACATTGACGACCTTAGTGGCTTACCATGCCCTCGATTAATTCTTGTTGCATTGCCATGGCAGAGGCAGCAGCATTGTATGTATGCATGTATATATTGAAGCGTTGTGATGTGTACTTCTCCCCTGTTTTTATAGTGGGTGAAGGGATACGTACAGCTAGACTAAAAGTGTAGTCACACTTATGTTTCAGAATGGAGTGAAGCCCCTTGTTGATCATATACGAAGATTTGTGCCAAGAGTTGTGTTGCACAAGAGGAATTCTAGTTTGGTATATGTTCAGTAATCAGTACGATAACATATACTTCCAATGATGCTCAGTAATCAGGGCTATTCCTTCCCAATGTCTTATTAGGTCATTCTTAATGTATGTTTCACGAGGTTTTAAACTTATTAAATAAGATATCACGTAAGGAAAAATGGTAACATGACAAGAAAATAGGTTTCATCGGTGGTGGATTTCTAATTCTATGAAACGTGTCGAAACATGCATGAAGGATTTACGAGGAAGAAACCTAGCCCGACGGTGGTGACAGCGTGTGGGGGCGGTTGGTAGTAGCGCTAGCTAAGCTAGCAACGAGGGAAGGTGATTGAGCAAGACAAATATGGTGGTGTAACGACGATGGCCCAACGACGTTCCCATGTTAATGTGGCAGTGGCCGTAGGTGGCATAGAAGGCGATAGATACCACGGGAGCTAGGTGGAAGGCAGTGGCAACGGGGGAGCAAGGCTATAGATGGGGAGGAAGGACATCTGATGAATGTTAGAGTCAAGCTATGGTGGATGGTGGCGAAACCAACGATGTCGATGGAGCCGAGCGAAAAGGCAGACGCGGCTTGGGCAAGTGGCATATGGTCTCGGGCTAATGCGGGCGGAGGAAGAAAGAGAGAATTTTATATGGGCTCCTTAATTTAAATCTATGGGTCAAAAAAATGAAGTGATGGTCTCATTTAATAAATCACTTAAATGTTTCACTTCAAAGCTTAAAACTATTTATAAAAGTCATTTCAATGAGTAATTAGTAATCTATGTTTTATTTTAAATATTAATGCACACGCACATAATTAATATGATTACTAATATATACTTAATATGATAGTTAGTATGATATTTCCTTCATCCCAAATTATAAGTTATTTTAAAAATTTTGGAGAGTTAAAGCATCTTAAATTTGACTAAATTTATATAATAAAATAATAACATTTATGATACTAACTAAGTATCATTAGATTTTTTTTATTAACTGTATTTTTATAGTATATCCGGTTGATCTTATAAATTTTTATAATTCTCTTGAGATGTTTTGACTCTCGAAGATTCTCTTATAATTTGGGATAGAGGGAGTATAATTTATTATTGATGTATAGAACTTAGTATATTGTTATATTTCGATATCTTATCATATAATTTGTTTTGAAAGATTATTGGATTGGTATTTATAGTAGGTAACCCAAATGTGAATCCGTGACCGAACTCTTCATTGTGTTAAGTATCCGAGGATATTGGAATCCATATCCAACAAAAAATAAGGCAATGGTGAAATTTACATATGCAATTCTATACGTAGGTGTTCCCTGCCACGTCCCGCGCCTGTTTTATATATGGATGGATCACGCATGCAACAAAATGAAGAGGCAGAATTTTTAAGTTTTTGGCAACCAACATGTGAACTGTTCGAGGACATTTTTTCCCTCTGAAAACCATTTGGGTAGCTTCCAAAAACTGCCTTTTTTATGTGCAGATTCTTCCCTTCCACGGACATCTGTTTTTTTTTCCTGTAAAAATAATTTGGCTAGCTTCCAAAAAACAGCCTTTTATGTGCAGATTCTTCCCTTCCTCGGACATCTTTCGATGCCTTCTTCTCTTGATACTGTTTGCTTGCATTGCGACGGATCATGGCCGCCCTTGCCGCTGCCGTTCGCCCCTTCGCCGGCGGCGTCCCTCGTGGCGTCGCGCCTGCCCCTTCTGACGCCAGTGAGCGCGCGTCCGGGAAGAAGCCGCGGCGCGTCGTCGCTCCCGCACGAGACCTGTCAGTTTGCCTCGCCGGGGTCGAGGAGTTGTACGTGCCCAGCCAGAACCAGAAGCGCAAGATGACCTGCAACTTCGAGACCGCCGCCGCCGCCGACACGAAGGTCTTCACCGTCGGTGGCGGCGTGATGTCAGCTCGGGAGCTCCTACAGAAGCGCCTGGCGTCCGAGCTCGATGTCTTGCGCGGTCTCCTCAAGAAAGCAGAGCTTATATCCCGGCGTGAGGCATGCAAGGGCGGCGCACCACCAACTGCCGGCAAGAACAAGAAGGAGCAGTTCTTGGCCTCCAAACAGCGGTCGGAGCCGATGGTGGATGGTGGAGGAGGCAATGCGCCTTCGGTGAAGAGGAGGAAGATTTCAACTCTGGTGGCGCACAAGCAGAAGCACAAGCAGAAGCTGGTACGGGCGCCGCGGATGTCGGCAGAAGAGAGGAGTCAGCTTGCTGGTCGCGTGTCCTCGCTGTCTATGGAACTGCCAGGGCACATCGTTGAGTTCATGCTGAAGCACTTCGGCGATGCCGATAGTCATGGTGAGATCGATATAGACTTTGACTCTGCTGAAGACTCCATACTGTTGGAGCTCAGGACACAGCTAGACAAGTTCGCCCAGGAACGCCTCGTCGCCGAGGAAAAGGACGAGAAGCTCGCTGCGGAGAGCAAAAGCAAAGGCATCTTGGTGGAGCAGGAGGAAGAGGACGTCCACATCTGCGGCGTGTCCACCACCGCCCAAACCGGCGGCAGGCCGAGCTCAAGAAGCAGCGGTGGTTCAGACAAGGGCAGTTACTCTGGTTGCGGAAGATACTCCGACGAGTTCCCGGCTCTACGGGGAGCTCTTCCCGAGCAGATCATTGCCACCACGTCTGCGCAGCCACCGTCGTCGGAGCCGGCGGCACCAGGGGCGGCGCAGAGTGGTGAAGCAAAGAAGGTCCCAGACGTGACCCAGCGTGCCGCCGCGCCCAAGCCTGTTTCCCTGGCCGGTATGATCTACCGGGCGAAGGTTCGCCGGGAGCTGTTGGAGATGGAGAGGGCGGCGCTGCCCGACGAGAGCATCCACCCGCGGGACCTGCAGCGTCTCGGCATCGCGGAGTATGGCCATCCCAGCCTCATGCGGCAGCTCGGGCTCTTCCTCAAGGCCGACGAAGCGTAGCGCGCGGCGAGCAGCAGGAGACGCACGGTAGCTGTAGATCATCACAGAACGTAGATGGCGTTGGCGTCATACTGTCATGCACTGATGGCAGGTATTTTGTCTCTGTCAAGTAACTTAAATAAAAAAAAAATTCTGTCAAGCAATGCGCTTAAGTGCTGCGCACGGCAGTTATTTGTTTCGGCACTGAACATTATTGTGGGGAAATTTGGATGCAGAGGACTGTAAGAGTACAGGGGGGTTGCTGCATAGTACTCCAGCTGAATGGTGCTAGAATTACAGAAGAAAGATCGTTTTACACAGAATGATATTCAGACCACGCACACCCTTGATAGTTGATACAGGAACAAATCTAAAAGACTACAGACATGCAACTAACCACAACAGCTAGCAAGCTTCCATCATGAGACTGAGGCTTGATTCATCTGCCATGAAACAGCTTCGACAGGCACCTGTGATTCCCTCGGCCGTCGAGCAATCCCTCCGAGTGCTGTTTTCAAGCTCATCCAAAATAGATCAGAAACACCTGAGCAATAGTTTAGCAGGGAGAATGTCTAGGAGCACGCTGGACTGCCCAAATCTTGGTACATTGTTTAACAGATACGGGGTGGTTGTGTACCACTGCAGATCGGTTAGGCCTGAAGCCCTGACTGGAACGGTTGCCATCCGATGCTATGGAACAAAACAGCAGCCCTGAACCATTCAGCTAGGTTTTCTGCCATATCTCACGTTCAATTGATGGCTCTGGTTGTTGAGCACATATCACTAGTGAAGCAAACCAAAGTGATAGTTTTTACAGATGATCACTAGTTAAGACAACTGACTCACCAACCAGAGTCGGGTTTAATAAGCACACAACAAATCTTTAACAGAAGGGACAGAGCAAATTGGTTTCAGAAACCAAACAAGAATAGCAATTAGCAGAAATACTAGCATAATCTTTTTTTTTAACATCTGATGGATGATAGGATTCTTCTGATGTATCTTATCTGCTTCATCGGGGGTGCTGGCGTGCTGCAGACTTGCCCTCACCCAAGATTTCTAATTTATTTCCCAAATCTCAATAGATGTACAAAAAGTGTAGGGATGATGTACATTGTGTGCGCAGTTACTGCATTGCGTGTTCCGCTTTACAAAATACAGTATAAACTACAGACTAGGCTACAGCCTACAGTCCTACTCCTCGGCAGGAGGATCAACCCATCGGCCATTGTCCTTGATCAGCTGGATCAAGGCGTCAGTGGCACCTTCCATGGCAATGCCGCGCTGCACAACGGTCTGCAGAAAGAAATAAGATGCACTGTTTTAGGCTTTTAGCCGGATGGAGGCAGCAGCTTCGAGACAAGTAACTGCAGGTAAAAAAATTAGCCCTTGTTCTATCACGAGCTCACAACCGCATTTGTGTGTTCGGTATTTGGTTGACGCCTTGGGAGTGGTAACTGGACCAGGCAGCTCTAGCCAACATAGTATAACTTTTTCATATACACGATTTTGGCAACCAAGAAATGGGAATGGTTACCTTGCCAACGTAAAGATCGATCTTTCCAGGAGCGCCTCCAACGTACCCGAAATCGGCATCGGCCATCTCTCCTGGCCCATTGACAATGCAACCCATGATAGCGATCTGCCAGGCAAATATGTATGTGGTTTATCAGTATAATTGATAGAAAAGAAAGAAGGAAATGCATATACAGTTGATCTTTTTGAAAGAGCCATATACAGTTGATCAGGCCATATATATTTGAATCCAAAAACTCACCGAGACACCTGGCAGATGAGAGGTCTTTTCTCTAATCTCAGCGCTGATTTCCTGAAGGTCAAAGAGTGTTCGGCCACATGAAGGACAAGACACATATTCCTACAGCATTCACAGCCAGAACGTCACTTTTCACAAAATCTTTCTCATCTCAGAGAGAAACATCAACAGTTATTTTTTGTTTGGCTGTTTCTTTTCCATTTTTTTATTTTTTACTACAACTCTGAAAGTAGTGGTATATGTTGTCCACTGAATATACAGACAGAGATAGCCATATCATTAAACCCAAAAAAAACATGAACGTACAGTTTTTGTGTTGCGCATCCTGCAACCCTGGAGCAAGTTGAAAGATGTGTCCCTCAGGAACTCAAATTCCTGGTCAGCAGCTTCAAGAAGTACACCATCACCAAGACCATCGACTAGGAGAGCACCAACGTTGGCCCCAGCACCAATGACAAGACCATCTCTGCACATAGTTAGATTAGAATAAACAAGAAAGCCATGACTCACAATTCCAAGGGGAAGAAAATAGGAATATTGACAGTCACTCGTGTGAGAAAAAAATATATTGACAGTCACCTGTCAATGGCTTTAGGGAAATCTATGTGATGAATTACAGGGAAGTTCAAACCACTGGCCTGCAAGTACTCAAATAACCTGCAAGACATAAAAAAAAAATATTAAATATGTTAAACTTCAAAGGACAAAAAAACTCAGTGCTGTTGAGCATGATGGATCTCTCGTTTAATAGCACATCTTAATCGACCACTGTGTTTTCTTACCTCCTAGCAGCATGCACCCTGCCTGTCTTCTCCTCACCATATGGAACATTATGTAACAACATTGTTATATCATCAACATCCTTAAGAATATCTAGCTGCTCATATGATTCATCACCACGAAGAGTGACAGCTAGTCTAGTGCCTATACACACCATAAAAAAGGACAAATTGATGAGATTAGGCAAAACAACATACTCTCTTCGTTCCAAAATGTAGGTCGTTTTAGTTTTATCTTAAGTCAAAACTTCTCTAACTTTGACCAAGTTTATAATAAAAATATATTAACATCTACAATACCAAAATGAATTATCAAGATATATTTCATGGTGGATTTAATGAACTAACTAGATTTTGTAGATGTTTGGTGCATTTTTCTATGAGACGTAAGACAAACTAGAAACAATCTTTATATGGGAACGGAGGGAGTACGTTCTCTTCTAATCTGAACTAGAAAGTCCATTTTCTATGATTCTGTCTTCTCATTGAAATATTTTGTCCTTAAACTATTACTCCCTCCATTCCAAATTATAAGTCATTTTCAAGAATCTTAGAGGGTCAAAGCATCTTAGGTTTGACCAAAATTATAGAGAAAATTACAAAGATTTATAACATCAAATAGGTATACTATGAAAATATAATTAATGAAGAATCTAACAATTCTTAGTTCATAAATATTATTATCTTATCATATAAATTTGGTCAAACTTGAGATCCTTTGACTCTCCAAGATTCTTGGAATGACTTATAATTTGGGATGGAGGGAGTAGCAAAGAAACAATAACGTCATGGTCTAGTTCAGATAACTACCTTCTGGCAAAAGTTTGTGTGCACCACTTGACAATTCGTCGAGGTTGACAAGTACAATTGCATGTGGCAGTGGCTTTGTCAACTGCTCCGACAAGGGGGTCAGCACGCCCATGCCGATGTCAACTAATCTTTTGAGTGCAAGCCTCTGTACACATTCACAAAATTAGAGCAGAGCTCTAAAAAAGGGAATAAAACGATCAACATATGCACTTGAGCGAGGGATAGAAATGTAGCTGTAACTCACAGCTTCAGCATCTTCTACAGGGGGGAGCTCCCTCAAAAGAATGGAATCTACAGTAGCCAGATCCTGATAGCCATAGGAGACAACTTCAACTAAAATCCATCTAAAAACAGTCGTGTACTAGAACATAAAAACCATAGAACAGACCTTGAAAGGCATGCCAACCACAAGCTTTGCTGCAAGAGACCTATAAAGGAGCTCAGGAGCCTGGCAAATAAAGGGATCATTCATCACTACATAGCACATTTATTCAGATGACTAATCAATAATGAGTGGTCAGTGCAATGTTTATTTAGAGTAACAACCAATTTTCAATAGAAAAATGCAAGGAAAACAACAATGGTACTAGTTAACAACTACTAGGTGTGGATCCTAAATAAAAAACCCCATGCTGAAATCCCTTTTGGTGTGTTATATCATGTATTCTAGAAAATTCAACAAAAAAGAGTACAAAAGGTGCAGATTACCTTTAATTGATCCAGGGAAACTGACATCAGTACAGAACCATCACGATGCAGGACATTTCTGTAGTCAACTTCCTCACCCTGTCATAAGAGCATGAGCAACCAATAAGAAATCTAGCATTAGTAGATTTTATGTTCATAATGTGGAATTATTTTTAACAAACCTCCTTCTGCAAAGGCAATTGACCACTCCTACGCTGAAAATCAAAATAACGCCTATGCTTTTCTTCAAATGGGGCCTGATAAAACAATACAAAATCCAAGAGAATTAAATAAACACTTAAGGGAAAACACAAATAGTAAGGACTTGTATTTATTATATGGTGACTGGAAAGTATGGAAAGTGAAAGTCCATTACCACCCCAATTTGAAGGTTTGCAGCCTGTGCCCCAAGATTTGCCAACCTTTGGCAAGGATCAATCTCTTCTTCTGGTGGTTCTGTGAGGGAGACACGGATTGTATCACCCAAACCATCCTGTAATAGAAGACACAGAAGATATAGTCCATGTTTTTCGTAGAACTTGCCAATTTCCATAATTCAATTGATTTACAGGATGCTAGTCTTGTACTTTATTATGTGTCGAAGCATAAAAACTGTCCCAATCAATTAATCCACAAAACAAAGTTTATTAATCTTAAACACATTTTTTTCCAGTCAGCTATTTGATTGTAGGGTTTTTTGTTAATATGGAATCATAACATATCATGCCATGGAACTGAATGGCAAAATTTATCTTAAAAATATTCATCCTCATAGCTTCCAGCTATAAGCTCCAAAAGAAGCAAGTATTCTTCATCCTGAGAAGAGGCTATCATTTCCATGTCATTTACGTCGTTTCCAGATTAACCATTTGAAAGAGATTTAATTTCATACAACATAAATAAGTAGTGAAGCAATTACCATTAGCAGTGTCCCAATGCCAATAGCAGACTTCATCCTTCCATCTTCACCCTCTCCAGCTTCTGTAACACCCAAGTGCAAGGGATAATCCCATCCTAGGTTATACATTTCTGCCACAAGCAGGCGATATGCTTGGACCATGACAACAGGGTTACTAGCTTTCATAGAAAATACAAAGTTGTGGTAGTCCAACTTCCGACATATCCTAGCAAATTCCAAAGCAGACTCAACCTGCAACATTGTGCAGATGTCAAACTTTTATGTACTACTATTTAAATATTTCCTCGGAAATGAGATAATCACCATTCCCCGCGGAGAATCACCATAGTAGCTCATTATGCGGTCAGAAAGACTACCATGATTTGTTCCTATACGCATTGCTCTTCCATACTGCTTGCATTTCTCAACTAATGGAGAAAACACCTGAGACAAAATTAATATGGCTCTGTAAGATAACATGCCATACGTTCACACTGATTGAAACAAGACTAAGAGTGACAATTTTTCAACCTTCTCAATATGCTCAAGCTCTTTTTGGTAGTCATCGTCAGTATATTCCAGCTTTTCGAATTGAGCACGACGATCAGCTGCCAGTACAGTTCTCAGAATTTTACAATAATAAAAACATGACAGACTAAAATGAGGGATGTCAAGATTTCACTCACCAAAATTTCCTGGGTTCACACGAATTTTGTCAAAGCATTCTGCCACCCTTAGAGCTACTGTAGGAGCAAAATGAATATCGGCCACTAGTGGAATGTTGTAACTATACAAACACAATGAAAAGGGTGAGGACGCATACATGTGAACTCAGTGAATGTGAAGAAAATGACACCTTACTTCTTCTGAACCAGAGTGTCCTTGATCTCAAAGCAGGCATCAGCTTCCTTCCTACCCTGAACGGTTATTCTAACAATATCAGCTCCTTTATCTGCTATCCTCATCACCTGAAATGGTACAAGTGATATGTTCATTAGTGAAATATAAATAGAAATCATCTGAAAAAGGTTTCATCTCTGACATTCAAACTCTGTAGAGAATACTAAGAACAATCAACATGAATTTCAGATGGGATGCACCTCCTCTACTGTTTTTGCAACATCCTTGGTATCTGAAGTCGTCATGGTTTGAATCCTTATGGGATGATCACTGCCAAGTGGCACATTCCCCACCATCACAGTTCGAGTTTTCCTCCTCCTTGTCTGGTGTATTGATTCACAGTACTTTTGCCTGGGTACTGAAGGATGCAGAAAAGACAGTTCGTTCAGTTAGGAAAAGAGAGCATAGATTAAATCTGGGACAGATCCCTTGCCTTGGAAAATACACGTGCAAGGACACAAATCACAAGAGCATGCAAATTATACCTAAAAGTGGGCTTCCTTCTGAAGATGGCTCGAGCTCCACGGTCTCCGAACCAGTACTTGAGCTCTTCGCCACGAGTGCCCTGCCTCTGGAGGAGCTTGTCCTCATAGTGCCAGCGCTGGGAGTAGACAAGACCTTCGCGAAGTCAACGCTCCTGGTGAACCCGACGCCACCATCGCGCACTCTGACATGTGGGAGAGATGCTGGAGCCACGCCGGTGGCCATGGCTGTCTCCAAGCAGCAGGAGCCTCACCTAGGCGATCCTACAAACACCTGCAAAGCAACCAAGACGAGTGGTGACTGTGGTGAGGTGAGCAATGGCTGCTGATCCTGGTGGCCTTTAATCGGCACAAGTGGAATATACCCTATCGCTGGAGAAACGAGAACAGGACAAATATGGTGTGTGTGCTACTAAACCAGAGCATTTAACAATTCGTGCAACGAAATTGACAGCATAATTCGTGCAGTGAAATTGACAACATGCTTTGCATAATAAACCGCATAAAAAATCCAACAAACTCGAATCAGCCGCCGTTCCCGGTGTGAAGGAAACTAAGGAGGAGAAAAGTAAATTCGAAGACGAAAACGATCTAGATCCTTATTGGCAGACGAACAGAGAAATGCCCGGCTCAATACCATCCTAACCCAAGAGAGAATTCTACTGAAATCGATGAAGCAGCAACCTGACAGACCGATTGTGAGCTAGTGTACCTCAATTCCTCCCATCCACAGTGCACACAACACAAATTCCCCAAACCAAACCCAAGCAAGCATCCACAGAACCAGCTAATGAAGCCTCCACCACTGGTTCAGCCGTTCAGCAACCTGCCCAGGCTGAACTGGAGAATAATAATCCAGCTAAACCGAGAACGAATCCCGCCCCAACCACAACGAACGCGATCGGACATCGGAGGCAGGCAGCAAGCTAGAAATTCTCACCGAACCTCGCAGCTCCGTGTGGGCGACACCTCGCCCGCGCTCCTCCCTTTCGGTGACCGAACGAGTGCGCGAGTTTTCTGTCTCTTTTTTTTCTCCCCCTTTTTCCAAGCAGCGGGAGTGGGAAGAAGAAGACTTAGAAGAGGAGGAACCCGTGGCAGTGGCACGCCAGTTCGTGGAGGGTTTCTACTGGATAGCCTTTTATCTCCGAGCCGCAGGGGCCGCCCGAACCACTGCGTGCACCCGGTCTATGTACGCAGCTGGGGCCTTGTGGCACTGACGCTTCGGCTTACGATGCATGGGTTATGTGGACCGGGTGCGGGGAGGGCGGCGGCGGAGGGTTGGAAAGTGTGGAAGTGGAAGTGGAGTTCCGCCTCGCCCAGCCCGTCATGATTTTATCGTGTCCGTCTCCGTCGTTTTCCCATGCGACACGGGCCGTTATTTTTACAAAGAAGGGAAAAAAATACTCTCTCCTCTTACAAACGAATGCAATTTCGAAGTCAAATAATTTAAAATTTAGTCAAAGTTATATAAAAAATTAAACTCTAAAGGTTATATAAAAATATTGTACTGTATAATTCTAGAAAAAATATAGACTTACATATTATTTATTATAAACTCGAGCAAATTTAAATTAATTCAACTCATAAGACTGGTGGAGTAGCAGATAGAATCTTGTTTTTCTTTTCTGGTGTATTGAATTTCCTTTGTTCAGGCCTTTGACTTTCAGATTATTTTCTGCCTCTAGACTTATTTTTTGTTTAATTATGATTTTTTTTTATTTTTACTAGATTTTGTGGCTGTAAGTCGAGAATTACCTACTCTAATAAATAATCCTAGTACACTGCTTAATCGGCAACCACCTCTGCTGGCTCTGCTGCACACCCTAACAGCGAGAGAAACTGCTATCAAAGACACTTGCGCTCATGCTGTCAGCTGTCAAGCCCACATGTTCAAACTTCAAAGGCCTTGTTTACTTGTAAAATATTTTGTAAAATATGAATAATATCTATTTCGTTTGTATTTGACAAATATTATCCAATCATAGACTAACTAGACTCAAAAGATTCGTCTCGTCAATTCCGACCAAACTGTGTAATTAGTTTTTATTTTTGTCTATATTTAATACTTCATGCATACGTCTAAATATTCGATGTGACAGGAAATCTAAAAAATTTTACTAAATTTTTTAAAAACTAAACAAGGCCTAAGAAGAACGTGAAATCACACACACACACAAAGTGCGCGCCCGGGTCTACCTCCTATTTTTCCTGGACGAGTTGGACGAACGCCCACCTGGCCAGTGCGAGGCAGAGACCGGAAATCCAGTCACACACTCTCACACCACATGTATTGACTCAAAATAAAGGTCAAATCACATTCTGTGTTGTCACTCACTCTGAGGCCTTATTCAGTTCACCTAAAAACACAAAATTTTTAAAGATTTTCCGTCACATCGAATCTTACAGGACATATATGAAGTATTAAATATAGATGAAAATAAAAATTAATTACACAGTTTACCTGTAAACCGCGAGATGAATCTTTTGAGTCTAGTTACTCCATGATTGGACAATGTTTGTCAAATAAAAACGAAAATGCTACGGTATCCGAACCAAAAGTTTTTGCGAACTAAACGAGACCTCACTTGTCCGTCCAAGCACCGATACCATGTGGGAGAAGATTTTTGAACACATGTTTCGCGATTGGGAATTTCAGGGGACGAGCAAAGACTGACCACATTCCAAGTACTCAAGTCGGTCTCATGGTGGTACGCAGGGTACAAAAGAGCGAAGTTTTTTTTTAGTTCCCTCAAGCGACTTGTCTGGGACTCTGCAGCATTCTGAGTATTGGTGAGATCATACTGCTATCAGTTTTGTGTCGTCCACGTTTAATCCAAGTTTAGCTCAGGCTGTTTTTTTAATTTTCCAAAGAACATAAAAGAGCGTGCCGGGTCGTTCAAAAACAAAAAGAACACAAAAGAGGAGTGACGATGGTCTAAGAAAACAGTAGCCCCGTTCCGTTGCAGAGCTTTTTTTTTTTCTCCTATCTCTTCTTACAGAGCGAGTTGGAGTAGGCGAAGCTAAAAAAAACTGGCTTTATCTGATCCCACTGACTCTATAAAAAAAGAGATAAGAGAGAGAAAAAAGTTTATATAAACAATGCATGAAAATAAATGTGTCGGAGAAGCTGAAACCATCTACCAAACAGGACATACTCGAGGTAAACGCTAGTGCTAGTAGGTCCGACCTGTCCGAGCGAGTGTGCATCTGTCAGAACAAGGACTTAGGGTTGGGCCAGTTCTCATGGGCCTCCGTAGCATGCATCCCAGATAGCCCCGAGGTAAACGCAGCCCGCAAAACAGCAGGCCAGGACGGCAGGCTACGAAAGCTCTGCGCCAAAGATATTTGCAGCAGCGAAACTGGGAAAAATGATTTTTCCTCTTTTTAGAACTCTATAAAACAGTAAAACCAGCTATTACTCCTGACTCCTGACCTCTTAGAATCGATCAAATTACCTCTCTACCCTAGTTTGAAGTGGTTTTGAATATGTTTTGCCTTTTGTGTTAAATTAAAAAAATAAATACTTGATAAAGTTTTTGAACCATAAAAAGTATCTCTAAGTATTTAAAACATCTAAAAGACTAGAGATAGATATATTCATATATAAAAATCCAAACATAAAAGTAGAGCTCGTGAAAACATCTTTAGAAACTTCAAACAACTGGTTTAACTATAGGAAAATGGGAAAAACTAGAAAATTCCAAAGCCATTATAATCAATGTACAATCATATTTTAAAAACTTTGCGCGGCAAAAATATGAGATGCAACCAATATTAATGCAATATAATATTAACGTTGAATGCATTTGTGCTACTGCATTCGTGCTGGTTATGTGTTATGCTTTTTGTTTGGGAATTTTTTTAAAAAAATACATTTTGTCTATCAATTAGAAGGTTTTGGAAATTTTTAAGCATCTAGAGAGATTTTCATATGCTCTAAATATTTTTATTTAGATTTTTCGTGTCCCTAACTATCATTTTTTATATTTTTTAGAGCTTATGAGATTTGTGGTTGCTTTGGCAGCTGGGCCTGTTTAGTTGCTGAAAATTTTGAAAAATAACTACTGTAGTGTTTTCGTTTGTATTTGATAATTATTGTCCAATCATGAACTAACTAGCCTCAAATGAGCAAGGTAAAAGGATAACCATTGCATAGTTGTATTATAGATGTTTGTTTTTATAAATGTCGCCACACCTAAGAATTATTTTTGCCTCCACCACTACTTCACATGAGCATTTGGCCAACTTATACTTTAATATTATACTTCCTCCATAACTAAAATAGTAGACATTCTGGTTCCGTGGAGATTTCACAAAACTTGTCATAGTGCACTCACAGCTGCTCACATGGACGGATATACCCCTGGTACTCGCGTCTGTTCGGCTGCGTGTTCTTAGCCCTTGCGCGCGTAAAGGACACTGCCGCTGCACGCACATCCTTTCCTCAGCACGTCCTCTGTGTAGCAGCACGAAAAAAAAGGCTTGGCAATCAAAAAGTAGTGCCTGGGAGGTCCTTTCCGTTCCCCTCTGCCGCAGGGCGTCCTCTATGTAGCAGCACAAAAAAAAAAAAGGCTTGGCAATCAAGAAATGGTGCCTAGGTGGAGTTGAACCAGTGACCACTGACTTCAAGTCATAGAGGCCGGCTTCACCAATCAAGCTACACTAGTTTATAATAAAGAAAATATATGAAGCGCTACTTAATAGAGGTAAAGTAGAAAAATTAACCTCTAATTAATTACTTTTTGTTATCACAATTCTATTCTAAACGTCAGGTACAGAGGGAGAGTACTCGTTCTAACAGTAGCACGGTTCGCAGACCAACCAAACACGCCTCGACCAATCCCTGGCACCCTCCATAAGAGCAAGTATTATGGTGGGCTGTAAGCTGGCTAAATGCTGATGTGGAGGAGAGAAGGAAGGAGAGAGAAGAAGCATGATGTAAGCTTACAGCCAGCTTAGATACAATAATCAAGAAACTTTGTGAAAGAGATAAGTGGCTCATGTATTAATAGTGAATAGCTAACTATTGTATGGGTGAGCTAGGAGAAGGCTAAACCTTACAGTCAGCAAGTGGTCTGTATTATTAAACTTGCTCTAAGCCCTAAGCCCTTCGAAATGCAACACAGGAGAACGAGACTCCGGTTCTAACAATCCCGAAACCATGTGGATTTCTTCTAATATTTTACCATTCAAAAATTAGTATAAATATTCCATACTAAATATCTTCTAGTGAGTATGTCATGTGCTATGACATAGTGGTAGTGTTGAGTATCCCGTAGCTGCTTTTTGTATTGATGACGCCTAGCATAACATTGGCACCAAACACGACTAGATTTATCGAAGCAAACACACACGCACACACGACTAGATTATCGAAGCAAGCGCGCGCGTGCGCGCGCGCGCACGCACACACACAACGGTACACACCACGAACGCAAGCTATCAATTCAAGGGCGCGCTCGTCGCCCCCGGCATCGTCTGCCCGGCCGGCCAAGTGATCGGCGGCGGGTACGCGAGCCCTCCACGGTAGAGCAGCTCGGCCATCGCCTCGTACGCGTGCTGCGTCGGGTGCACGCCGTCCCAGCTCACGTACCGGTCCCGGTCCGCGCACACGGCCGTCCCGGGCGCCCCGCAGAACCTGCTCTCGTCGAAGCCGTAGTGCGCGGCGCCCGCGGCGGCGCCGCAGCACGCCGTGCGCGTCCTCGCCGGGTCGAACCCGCGCGCGCGCGCCTCGCGGAGCACCCTGGCGTACGCCGCGAAGTAGTCCGCGTACGCGACCACGGC
>Ga0182004_10001661_pt1 | contig 16611 bp, 18 predicted proteins | sample Sormic07211540_1_FD_120479 | JGI IMG/M metagenome (GOLD analysis project Ga0182004, IMG submission 120479) | Endophyte microbial communities from Sorghum bicolor roots, Mead, Nebraska, USA - 072115-40_1 MetaG | ecosystem: Host-associated > Plants > Roots > Unclassified | place: USA: Nebraska...
CCGTCACATCGAATCTTTAGACGCATGCATGGAGTATTAAATATAGATAAAAATAAAAATTAATTACACAGTTTGGTCGGAATTGACGAGATGAATCTTTTAAGCCTAGTTAGTCCATGATTGAACAATATTTGTCAAATACAAACGAAAGTGCTACAGTGTCCATTTCCCAAAAAATTTTGGAACTAAACAAGGCCTTAGTTTCCACCAAAATCCAAAAAGTTTTCAAGATTTCCCGTCACATCGAATCTTGCGGCACATGCATAGAGCACTAAATATAGACGAAAATAAAAACTAATTACATAGTTTGTCTGTAAATCGTGAGACGAATCTTTTGACCCTAGTTAGTTTATGATTGAATAATATTTGACAAAAAAAACCGGTAGCGAAATCTAAAAAAAAACCAAAAATTTCAAGAACGAGTCCGATGGCAAATCTCTCTCCTGCAGTCGTGTTTCCCTCGTCCCGCACCCGCCGAACGCACATCCAAAGGCCAGAGCCACGAGCCCGCCCGCGCCTGCGCCGCCTCCCCTCTCCTTCCTTCTCTCTCCCATTCAAATTTGCATAGCGTTGATTCCACGCCCCGAGACTCCATATCTACCGACGCATCTCCCCATCTCAGAACGCTCAATCCAAACGCGAGCCGCAACCCTAACCCTAGCAACCGAGGCTGATGGCGCGCCCGAGGGGTAAGAAGCGCACAGCGACCCAGGCTGCCGCCACTGGTTCGGTCGAGCCGGAGGCCGCCGCCGGTGCTCCGAGCAAGCCGGAGGCGTCGGCGGCGACGGAGCCGGCAACTCGGGGGCGGGGGAAACGCGTCAAGGCGCCGCCCAGGCCCAAGCCCGAGCCGGAGTACTTCCCCGAGAAAAGAAACCTGGTGAGTTTGTTTTCTAATATGGCATGGCCCGGGTTTGGTTTTTGGTATCCCCGAGTAGTCGTTTGGTCCTGATCTGATTAGCTCGCGGGCGGCTTCGCTTTCGATTGTTGCTCTAGCGGCAAGATTCGCAGCGCTTTGACTGGTCGGGAAAACCGGTGATGATGGCTCCATTCTGCCGCCGGTAATGCTCAATTGTGGCATTCCACGGTTATGTAGGATTATTTATACTTGGGTTTTACTATTGGATTCTCCTCATCTGAGTAGGAAATCGCAATGCAGTACCGTGGTGTTAGGTATTCGTTATTGATGAAAATTTTCAAATCTGTGTGCTTTCCAATGCAAGTGTGCAGTTTGATAGGTCAACCATTTTCTTCTGTCCATTGTTTGCGGCTGATATATGAGGCTTGAGAACCATGTATGATTATACCACTAAAATGGTGTTTAAGGTTAGAAGCATTTTCTTGCATGCTGGCTCGACCAGGTTTATTTTTGGAAAGTACCATAACGATTTAGATTGTGCTTGGCTGCCTTGAATGATGACTTTGCTATTTATGTTACATGCATTTTGACTAATGACTTTTTTGGTTTTGCTATGTTCAGGAGGATCTATGGTTATCTGCTTTCCCTGTTGGCACTGAGGTTTGCTCTCATCCCTGCCTTCTTTAATTTCTAGTAGTGTGTATGTTAGTGATCCACATTTGGACATAGCTCTCATCTTTCCTTAACAACTTATATAAGTTGCCATATCATCTGCAGTGGGAACACATCGATAAGGTAAAAGAGTTCAACTGGAGCTTCGAAAATTTAGAGGTATGGTGGTCAAAGTTAGTCTTTCAATCCATTTTGTTTTTTGAGTGTTCAATTCCACCTTCACGGTGATATGTGGTTGTTGTTGGTGAACAGAAAGCCTTAGAAGAAGCGGGAGAGCTTCATGGAAAGACAGTTTATATGTTTGGAAGCACCGAGCGTATGTGCTAATTAATTTGCTATCATTAATCCTTGATGCATGTTTGTTAATCTTTGTAATGTATTTCACACCAGTGCTATCTGTGCTAATTAATCTCAATTTTATCTTTAAGAGCTATTTGTTTAATAAATTCGACAATTCTATATGTGCAACACTATTTATGTGCTTGATTCATAAAGTGGATTTTAGTATAGGCCATCTGTTTTATTTGTTTACTAGTTTTACAAGGCTGTTGATTATTGATTTATTGTTCCATACAAGACTAATTGGCTCCTGTTGTCATGCAGCCCAGCTATTGGATGTCAATGGCGAATCAAAGATGGTGTTTATCCCAGTTGTAGTTGCTGTAAGTTCTTGTCTACCCTTTGGGCTGGACAGTTACCCTGTGTGTATATTTACTCCACGATTTTGAGTTCCAAAACATGTTATTAGAAACATGCGCTATTGAAAATAGGCCCTGTAGTTCCACATCATCTTATGATAAACATCTCTCTCTCTCTCTCTCTCTCTCTCTCTCTCTCTCGGGATTACTCTGCTTTTATTGAAAGCAAATAAGGCTCACCATACACTTGCCAGCTAACTGCTAGCCATATAAGCAAACCACACAACCGCTGGACATGAAAATCTGTTCATCTAGGTCATGGCCATGCCATCTAAACAATTAAACATTTCTGTCTTTGCATTAGTAAACAATGCATACCATCTCTGGTGCAATGTTTTCTGGTCGGCTGGTCGATCCTGGTCGACCTGGGACCGACCAGGTGATTAATCGCGATTAATCAGCGACCAGGTCGATTAATCGACCCTGGTCGTCCCTGGTCGTCCAGGCATATCAGCTGGTCGACCTATATATATACCTCTATATACACACTTTATTATACACAATAAAGGAAGCATCAAGACTGCATTAGTGTAAACCAACATTCCTCTTCATCTTTAACTTGTGCTGGCACCTCTAGAACAGTCCTTGAACTATTTTTGATGTAAACCAACATCTTCTTCTTAACTATTTCTGGAGAACTGGGACAACCAACAACATCTCCATACCCCCCACATATCTGCCCAGTCAAAAAAGCCCAAAAACAGAGTACACAACCTGGTCGTCCATGTCCTAATCGAACGATTAATCGCGATAAGTGGATGACTAATCGGACGACCAGATTTTTGGTCGACCTGGTCGGGTCGGACCTCCTAATCGAGCACTCCTGACCGACCAGGACGATTAATCGCGATTAATCGGACGACCTGAAAACACTGCTCTGGTGTGTGTGTGTTGCTTGCAGTTTTTATTTGGTACTATCAATTGCACAGCATTGAAAACATGCCAGTCTTTAAGATTAAAAATTTTGACAAACATTTTGAAAGTAAAAAAGGGAAAGAGGCTTAATCTAGCTTGTCCATTGATATTACCTAGGTAACTATATTTTGGTAGGCAAATTTAATACCTTATATTATTTTGTTCTTTATTATATAATAATTTTGAGGTTTTTGGTTGGTGATCTTTTCCTTTTCATTGGTGTTTTGACTCTAATATGCAGTGACAAGTGTTGCTTTTTATATTTGTAGTTTATGGTGGCTCGATCAAACAATTTGTTTATGGATCAAATATTTTGCTAGCTATCTCTGAGTGGTGGGACTCATTTAACACTTGAACTCGATTTGCAGGTAGACTGTCCTTTACCTCCTTCAGATAAAATTGGGATAAACTCTGTCCAAAGGGAAAATGAGGAAATAGTGCCAATGAAGGCTATGAAGATGGCATGGGTGCCTTATGTTCCCCTTGAGGACCGGTACTTTTGTATTATCATGTTGAACGATATTTGCTGCTTGTTGTTTTCATTATATATATGTGTACCTTTTCTCCTAAGTCATTGCAACTTATTTTTCTAACTTTGGCTTTGCTTTGTTTGTAGGCTTAGCAGGATTGACAGTTTGAAAACAAAAATATTCACTCTCACATGCACGCAGCGAAGGTTAATAATATGGATTTATGATTCTGGAATTTCATGCTTTAGAATTTATGTTTTTATTTCTGTTGTTTATTTGTTAACATGTCATATTGGTGCTCATCTGTTGTTGTGTTATATATATTTTTTTTCAAGCACTCCTGTGACCGCTGGTTCAAGTTACAAAATCTCTGGTTTATGCCTTTTATAGGTCTGCACTGAAGCATCTCAAAATTGAGAGAGTCAAGAAGTTTGACTACTGCATGCCTTGTAAGCTCAGTCGACTTTGTGCATAATGTTCTATGATGCTGCAACTATATCTTAGTTAAATGGCCGCAATGCAACTCTATGTCGTTAATTCATTGGAATGGCAGTTGAAAATGTGTCCATGAGTCTTCTGAACTCTCTAGTCTCTACTTAGTTGGCTGATTGTTGTGCTGTTTATGTCTTGAAATTAACTTTTGTAACATGAGTGTTGTACTCGTTTTGTAGTCATGTTTTGTAGTGTCCACGTATGTTTTTTGTTATAAAAATCCCTAGGCAAGCGCTGAAGTGGCACATAGGGCGCGATGTCCACCTAAACCTAGGCATAAATCATAAGCTAGGTGGGACGGTGGTGCTTAGGAACTGTCTAGGTGGCTGAGGTCAACACCTTCTAAAACATCACGGGCAATCATTTGAAATAACCTAACATTCCCACTGAACCCTTATACAGCCGTACCTGTGCTCTGGTATATTCACAGCACTGTTATCAAATCATCTAATTGATTCTAGTCGCCATGGCACTGATCAGCCTGACTAATCGTAGTGCATAACTGATTGCCATGGCACCGATCAGCTTGACTAATCGTGATTAGTCGGATGACTTGATAACATTGATTCAGACATCCTCGAACTAGTATGTCAGTTTAAATATTTATGGCATTATCTGGTTTTATGTTTTCTTCGTGAGTAGTCTTGTCATTTGTGTATGAACCTTGTCTATCATCTCTGCAGATTATATGCCACTGCAACCTCTTGAAGACGAAAATGACACAGTTATCAATTTCGTATATCCTCTAGAACCCCCGGTAAGATTCCTTACTTATTTCAGTGAAGAGTGTTACCTAATCGTTTCAAATCGATATGTAAGGTTTGGGCTGTTTGAAAATTTTCCTTTATTGTGTGCAGTGACAATAAATTTGCTCACCGCCTCATTGTGGTTTCCACTTAACAATTTTATTAGTTGGTCCTTCCAACATTGTGCCTCCTAATTTATGCATGAGTTTTGGTTTCTTATAGTTGTAGATTGTTGTCATGAATCACTGTGTTTACTTTGTGCTGCTTGCAGATAGTAGATGAGTTTGACTGGGAAATGGATGATTACAAGGTTTGTGTTGAAATGTGTTATGTTCCACTCAATATACTAGAGTTGCTACCCATGAAAGTGCATTCTTGTTGAATGGCTTCAATTTTTGTCTTGCAATGCAGGGTTTTGCAGATCAGAAAGTTGAAGAAGGTTGGCTGCCAGAGGGTGAGAAAGAAAAATTCAAGGTTCTGCATTTCTTTTTGCTTAATCTGTGGCTAGGCCAAATCTTCAGGGATTGGTTACATTTGTCTATTAAACTTACATTTTGCTGCCACATTTATTTGATAGGAGTTCCTGAAGGAGAAGGTTAGAGAAAGGAAGAGAGAACTGAAACAGGTTCACAATCATGGGAATTATTTATTTTATTCACAAGAGACTTGTTGCATTAGTATTCAATGTTTCCACAAACTTATGTAGGCTAAAGAAGCCAGGAAGAAAGCTATTGATGACATGGATCCTAAGATGAAAGAGGCATTCGAGAATATCAAATTTTACAAATTTTATCCTGTGAAAACCCCAGACACGCCTGATGTAAACAAGGAAAAGGTATGCAGTGCTGCTGTTAAGCATTCCTCAGTTAAAGCATAACTGAGTTCATTTAATTTTGTACCTATTGTTTTCTGCAGGCTAGGTACATCAACAGATACTACATGCATGCCCATTATGTGATGTGATGACTTTCCTGATCTCACATGCTCAGATATCATGGAATGTGGGAGGTAAGGTTCTTTCTGTTGCTGCATTGATGTCAGTTTTTAAATTTTATTTTTTCCATGCCCTAAGTTAAGCTTTTGAAGTGTTGATCGTTATGGAAAAAAATAAGGCGCGCCAAAATGGCTAGTTCTGTTGTGAAAGTTCAGTAATGATTCTGTTTTAGAAGGTTATGCATGCAATGCCCTGCTGATTGTTCTGTGAATCTATTCGAGATATGTATAAGTTTATTAGAGATATGTTGGGCTTATACATCTCTAATAAACTTATACATATCTCTAATAGAATCTCTAGTCCCATGCTATTAAGTACTGTTAACTGGGTGGGTATACAACTAATCATAGATTTGTTTGGAATTTATTTCTGTTACAACCATTGGTCATTCATTGCTTTGTTACCTTCCTAGTAGTTCTTAAATATAATCATTCTTCATGAAAACATATTAGTTGCGTTAATGTGATTTGCAAACTTATCTGCTGTTTAAATTGCAGACCGTATACTTGTATGCTATCCTATCTGCTGACATATGTATAGACAGACTCGAGGTCATTCATGCATTGGGCTGGCCTCCATGTGCATTTTGATTCTTTTCAAGTATTATCTGTAATTCTTAAAAGTTGAACCTATGCTATGATTTTTTATTTTATTATTATTTCAAAAGTATAGTGATCTATTAGCAGTTTGATTTCATGTGATGCATCTTTCTAATGTTCTTGATAGTGATTTTCTCAATGAAATAATTGGTTACATGATGTTTTTGGTCATATCCAGGTAGCTGCTAATGGAGATTGACAGCCTCAGAGAAGGATTTGATTGAGTTGCTGAAAAACGTTTGTTATCTTCTGCTAAAGCTCTGGAAGCTGTTGATCAAATAGTGAATGAAGTTGAGCAGGCTATTGTGAAGCTGCAGTTGATGAATACAAATTCTACTGGAAATGTTGACCACCCATCCAACCTTGCAGAACTGAAAGCTAAGCTGAATAAAGGAGCTCAATGCTGCCCTGAGCAAAATATTTCAAGCTCCTTGAGAAGTCTTCCAATCCAGATATATCTAAGGCATACAGAAATGTGGATTGTGAGGTTCATACAGTAAACAATATCATAGCGAATCATTTCTACCGCCAAGGCCTCTTTGATCTTGGTGACATGTTCGTCCATGAATGTGGGGAATTAGGTGGAGCTTCCTTGAAGCTACCATTTCAGGAGATGTACTATCCTTGAAGCCATGAAAGCGTAAAACCTTGAGCCTGCCCTTTTTTGGGCTGCCAAAAACCATGACCAGCTGTTGCAGAATGTGTCTATGCTGGAGTTCAAGCTTTATCAGCTTCAGTTTGTTGAGATACTGTCCAAAGGAAGTAGGGGTGAGGCCAAAGATGAGGCTCTTTTATATTCTAGGATAGGACTCACTTTGGTCCCCTTGGCAGCCGTGCACAAGGAAGAATTCCAGAAGCTAATGGCTTGCCTTCTATGGGTTGGCCGGCTGGATCAATCCCCATATTCTGAGTGTCATCCACGCATGCGGAGAAGCTAGCTGAGTAGCAGCTCACCTATCTGTTCGCTTGGGCTTGGGCTTATCAGCCAAATCTGTTAGCCATTCAGTAGTGTTTTTCTCTCACAATAAATCAGCCAACAGTACTATCTGTAGCCTTCTGGGCCAGTCTAGGGAGAGCCCAGTGAGTGTTGCAGTATCAGCTGGTTTTCAAGGACTACCAACTCTGCTGAAGTCATGGCTGCGAAGAAGCAGGAGTGGCAAGTTATGAAGCAGCTCCCTGTCCCCATAGACATCGAGACAGAATTCCAGTATCAGTCTTCGTGTGCCCGGTGCTCAGGGGGCAAGTCCAGTGACGAGAACCCCAAATGTGGATACCTTGTGGACATGTCTCCAAGCAGTCCATCATGAAGCTGTCGAAAAGCAGCTCGAGGCTCTTCAAGTGCCCCTACTGCCCCTCGGAGGCTGTGGCGTCGCATTGCAAGCAGCTGCATTTCTAGATGTTGGTACATGCTTGACCTCCTGTTCCTTGTTGCACGAGTCCAATAGCTTATGTGTGTCTGTAATATAAACATGGTTTCGTCTGTATTACTAATCTGTACAGTGTTGCTCAAGTCTCTTCTGGAGATTCAAGGAATTTGAAAGTGTTTGTGCATGAGTGGACTGTTTGGGACTATCTCATCTCCTGGTGCTACAACCATGTAGGCTGTTGACTACAGTACCATGTTATGCTGATTGATTGAAACTGTATTCTTTATTTGGTGGTGGCATACAATACGACACCAGTAGGATCATCGCAAGAGTGAGATGTGGTATATAAATAAACACGACGCCTTCACATCTGCCGTTGTTGCTATTTGCAACACTACAGATGTGGCTTTATTGAAGAAACGCAGATGAATTAAACCAGCACGGGGTGATTCTGTAAACATTTTGCTAGTGGAGAGGTTGAAACTAAATGTTATGTTTTATCATGTCTCAGTTTCATCCGCATCCTATTTTGAAAAAAAAAGTGCGAAAGAGTTTCATCTTTATAAAACTTTTTTTTTGTTTCTATGAAATTCTTATCATCTCTCTTCATTAATACGGTGTCATATCAGCATACTTAATGCTCATGAAACTCTGATAAAATTCTATTAAGACTGGCCTAAGAGTGTCACATAAGAGCAACTTATAGTCAAGTTAATGCTGATGTGGAGGAGAGAAGATAGCATAGAGATGATAGTTTGGCTCTTAATGCAAGCACCAAGCTGGACACGGATGCATAGATAGCGGTGGGCCCAAATAGTAAGTGTTATGAAGAGCAATAGAAAAGAGAAGGTGTCTTAAAGGTAAGACAAGTTACTGTATAACTTGACTCTAATCACTTGGCTTATAGTCAAGCACTTAGTTCTATTATTAATCTTGCTCTAAGCAAGAAGTTTAGTAGCTGAAATAGCTCCATTTCCAAAGACAGGTATTCTAAGGGTCCACCTCCACAAATTGATCAATAAAGACAGATATTTTAAAAAGTTAAACTCCTAGAAATAGTTGTCTAAAAAAGTAATCCATAACTTTCTCGTATAAGGTTGGATTAACAAGGTGGTCATCCTACCATTGATATAAAATCTTTGCTCTAGTAGTGTGGTATTTTATGGCTGTTTTGTATTTGGTTCGGATCTCCCGACTCCCATCTTCTGTCGCTTGCTATTTGATTGGACTCATAGAGTCGCTTGTGAGATAAGATGACGAAAGGAGTTCTCTAGGGAGGATGCGGCCGAAGTACTTGACCAAACTGTAGCAATAGACCTCAGAGATGAGACGTACAAAATTCAACGTACATTTATCGAGTTTCTTCGTATCACACATCTCAATTCGAAACTGTTTTGAAATATATGTTTGCACAATCTTCAAAGCGAATCCAATGAATGAAAGAGTGAGGCCATGTGCCCTTTTTTGGGAAAAAAAAACGCCTTCTTAAAAGTCTTTTCATTTGTAGGGTTGCATGCTCTCATGCTCAGCAGCAGAGCAGCTAAAGGTTTCTTGATCTGCCTCTGCCGATAGATCCGTTGGATAAGATGAGAACATGTGATTCTGAAACAAAATGGTCACTACGTGATTCTTCCCACGTGATTCTGAAACAAAATGGTCGGCAAACGAGGGATCGGAAGAGATTTTCTTCATGAAAAAAATAGCCTTCCCATGTGGAGAGTGGAGTCGAGAATCAGGTGACTGACAGAAATTTCTTAACCATCATGTGATTCTTCTGAAACAAAATACATTAATCAGCACGAGGGACTGGCAGCCAAATACTTAATCATGCATTCTTTAAAAAAATAGTTAATCATGCATCTGTTTCAGGACAAGCAGACAGAGGGAGACGCGTCGGAGAGGCGCAGAGCAGCAAGTGACCACTCACCACTCACCAGCCGTTGATGCGCGCAGCCCTAGTATAAAGCTGAAGCACCTCGCCCTCTGTCCGGCATCGAAGAGCAAGCAGGCGAAGCAGCAATGGCGCATCAGGAGATCGAGCACACCCAGCTCCCCGTCCGCGGGATCAACCTCCACGTCGCTCAGGTCGGCAAAGGTGAGAGCGAGTCCGAAGTCCTCTCTCCTCTGTCCTTCTGCTGCGTGATCGCTGGCTGCAAATCCGGCCGTGTTCCATTACTCTCATGCTCGCGGCGTCGCCATTCTTGGCTCGTTTAATTCGTGGCAGCAGGTGACCTGGGCACGGTGGTGTTCCTGCACGGCTTCCCGGAGATATGGTACTCTTGGCGCCACCAGATGCTGGCCGTGGCCGCCGCGGGGTACCGCGCCGTCGCGCCGGACTGCCGCGGGTACGGCCTGTCCGACCAGCCGCCGGTGAACGAGGAGGACTCCTGGGTCTGGGACGACCTCGTCGCCGACGTGCTCTCCATCCTCGACGCGCTCTCCGTCCCAAAGGTAAGAGTAAGAAACGGATCGGATGAGAGAATTTCGCAGTGACCGTGTAGTACTGATCGATTCGATGCGTCGTCCACTCGAACGTTCGTGCCCGCAGGCGTTCTTGGTGGGCAAGGACTTCGGCGCCGTGCCGGCGTACGAGTTCGCGCTGCAGCACCCGGACCGCACCTGCGGCGTGGTGTGCCTCGGCATCCCCTTCAGCCCCGTTCCCTTCTCCTTCGACGACGCCATGCCCGAGGGCTTCTACGTCCTGCGCTGGGGTGTACGTGCCTGCCACCTCTGAATATAATCTCCGATGTTTGGAGTAGCTGCTCTGCTGGGTTCTCCGATTTCTGGTCGCCATCATCAGTTCGTTCCTTTTTTTTTTCTGCAGGTGCCTGGCAGAGCGGAGGCTGACTTCGGCCGGTTCGACGTGAGGCGCGTGGTGCGCACCGTCTACGTGCTCTTCTCCGGCGCCGACATCCCGATCGCCAAGGAAGGGCAGGAGATCATGGACCTGGCCGACCTGTCCACGCCCCTCCCGGAGTGGTTCACCGAGGAGGACCTGGACGTCTACGCCAAGCTCTACGAGAAGTCCGGCTTCCGCTACCCACTCCAGATGCCATACAGGTGAGAGCAGTGGCCCATCGTCTCATCACGCTACTCCATGCCGGTTGCCAAGCTGTACAGCACAGGACAGAACTGCAGCAGATTTACCGCTTGCTGATTGGGCAGGTCTTTACACAAGATGCCGAACCGGCTGGACGCCAAGTTCCAGGTGCCGGTGTTCATGGTGATGGGGGAGAAGGACTACTGCTTCAAGTTCCCGGGGTTCGAGACCGCCATGCGCAGCGGAATCATGAACAACTTCATGCCGGACCTCAAGATCACCTACATCCCGGAGGGGAGCCACTTCGTGCAGGAGCAGCTCCCGGAGCAGGTCAACGAGCTCCTCCTCGACTTCCTCAAGGCCAAGGGCCACCCCGTCGCATCGTGAGAATTGATTGGCATCTGTTGCCATCGGATGATGCTTGGCCCTGGTCTGAATTTTCTTTATGCGTCTTGTTGAATTGATTGATTTGGGGATGCTGTACTATCTCAACTCGCGATTATGTTGGAGCAATTTGCTTGACGGACATTATTGGTGCTTCGCCTGTGCAGTGAACTGATGGAAAGAATGAAAATGAAGTGTGAAGCATCTCGGTTCTAAATTTCTGCTTGGCCTCCCATCATATCGGACAAGCGATGCCTCTTTTTTTTTTCTGACCCGTTTTCCTGTTATCCAAAAAAATAATTCTGCGGGAAATCAGCTTTCGCTCATCTGGTTGGGGAAATATGTTCATGAATCCCTGTCACTCAGATTCCAGTCCTCTTCAACTTAATTTTAGGTGCATATTTTCTTCTTAACGAAAATCACGCGTTCCCTGGATGTTGGGTTTCATTTTGCGTTTACTAGTGACCTAGGAGTATGCAACAAACGTTCACAGAAAGCACATATGTTTTCTTGCTACAGTCAATAAAATTTGAGGATGTTACATAGGCTTTGCTGGTCATCAAACCAATCACTCCCTTACGTGTTCAATATATAACAGGTTCAATTCTAAGAGCATCAATGTATTGTATTATATAGAGACGAGATGTTCCATCAAAATAGACCCCACAATTGATAAAATTTCAGTTGATATTTCAGACTCACCATTAGTCTGAAAGGTTTTTTTTATTGTTAATAAGGTAGGTTTAGATATATAGATAAAAATAGTACAACATAAAAAGATAGTAAGTAGCTAAATGATAAGATAAAGGAGAGAGGAGAGGAGAAGCGAGATGTAAGCTTACAACCGATTTAGGCACAATAACCAAGAAACTTTGTGAGAGAGATGATTGGACGGTGTATTAATAGTGAAGAGTTAACTATTGTATGGAAAGGCTGCAGAAAAACTTAGAGTCAACCGACTATAATTATTAGCCTTGCTCTTACTCTCAATCTATTTGTTCCAATCCCGCCTCCTTTTTCTCCAATCGCTCCCTCTCTTCCTCATGCTCAGTCTACTTTGCGTCCACCTGCGTCACCACTTTGTCTCAATCCCTTTTCCTCTCTTGAAGGTCATCTACTTTGCCTGTTCTATTAGAGGTGCCAACATGGGAGGGTCCGCATCTCTCATCGCTGCTCGGAGCCATGAAACTGCCACACATTGGGATGACCTTGAGACGTTGTTGTTGATAGAAGGAGGATGAGGGCAAATTCTATGAATATGAGTGGCTCCTTTATAGATTCGAGTTTACTATGAACCTAAATATTATACTCATATTTAATATGATAAAATCAAGATAGAAACATCTATCACATATACCATAACTTTGGGATTGCTTGGGTGTCTCTCTTGTTAGCCTTTCCTTTCCTCGCTAGGCAAGGCATACCAAAGGAGGTGAGCCGAATTGGCTCAATAATTGAGGAAAATTAGTGCATAAAACTGTGTGTTTCTCTATGGCTTTCTTAGCGTGTGATATATTCGTAGCTGGTAGCCAGGCTACATACATGCTACTACTTTATGTTTAGTTATCCATTGTACTTTAACATATCTAGCTAAAGATTTTGCTTGGTTACATAGATCAAAGCTATGTGCCAACGTTGATTTGGCTTGCACGAATATGTATGGTGCATGGATGTAGTTAAACTCGTAAGAAAACAGCTGCGTATTTCATGAGCCAAGCTTGTTAACCCTTTTTATATCAGCTGAACCTACTAGTCTAGACAACTAATCATGCATATTTTGAATCCCGCAAAGTCTGCCAAGCCTCGTATAGACAACCAATCACGCCCTTATTATTTAACAAACTTGAGCAAAATAGCCTGACGAACTGGTCTTATTGGACAGGACCTGGATAGAGGTTTCACTAGCTAGAATTTTTTTCTAACTAGAATCCGACCTAAAATATTTATTTATTTATTTTTATACTAAAAAATGTTGGTAGCATGCTTGATCCAAGTTCAGGTTGTAATATGAGGTTTAAACCTGCCCACTAAGCAAGTCTAGACATAGTCGATCTATTTTATAAATGTGGCCCGATTTTTATTTAAGTTTTTTTTAAACTAAGTGTTTAGGTCTACTATCTCTAAACCAAGCACACTTTCCATAGAAAAGGTTGCGCCAACCAAATACGTCGGAGTATCTCTAAAAGCTTTCAAAATCCACTTCAAATCTTTGATCTTTTTGGCAATTGAAAAACTGCTCTCTAACCACTTCTTATCTCAACACCTAATGTTTTTACGCACTTAGAAAAAAATAGATCTAATCATCCGGATTTATACGTGCGCGGCCAATCTGAAAGTAGAAGAACGCAATGAAAAATAAAAAGTAGGATATGGTTGTTGATGTAAATGTATAAGAGAGAAAGAAAATATAAAAGTGGTTGCAATAATTTAGAAATAGTTCGGTACATGTAATGCAAAAAAAATTCTATCTTTTCAGAGAGAGATTTTTTTTTAAAAAGTTGGATAAAACCAACACATATGCTGCTAACATTTTTGAGTCACTTGAACATTTTATTAATGTTACTACATGATTTTTTAGAAAGAAGAAACTGTATGCTAATCCCAGGTCGACTGCGCAAGCGTCGTCCAAGTGCCAAAACGGCAAAACCCACGGTCATCGTCCAAATGGCAAAAACCACCACCGTCGGCCCCGTCTTCGCCCCCCCTCCTCCTCTCGTCCGCGCGTCCCCTTTCCACGGCCGCATCCACCATTCCACCCACTTGATAGCGACGCCGCCGCACAGGAACTCAGGAACCCCTCTCGCATCTCCCCGCTTCCCCGCGACAGCGACGGCCGGTCGCTTCAAGTGACCTAAGCACCTGCGCCCCCCCTCGCTTCTCCTTTTCTTCCCCTCCGGCCCCCGTCCCTCTCCGTCCCTATGACCTCTTCCGCCCCTCCGAACCCTAGCCCCGTCCCCGTCCCCGTCCCCGTCCCCACTCCGATCCCCACCGCGAACGGGACCGCCTCACCACCCAAGGAACAGCCGCCGCCGCCGCCGCAGCAGCAGCAGCAGCAGGGCGGCGGCCAGGAGGAGGCAGCGGCGGCGGATGGGGGAGGCGCCGAGGCTGCGGAGGCGGGAGTAGCAGCCGGTGTTGCGCCCGAGGCTATGGAAGTGGATGGGGGCTCTGGCGCGGGGGATGCGGAGGTGGGCGGCTCGGTGGGAGGAGGAGGAGGAGGAGGCGCTGGGGCGGGTGGAGGAGCGCAGCAGGCCTCGCCGGCTACCGTGTTCCGGATTCGGCTCAAGCAGTCGCCCGCGAGCCTCCGGCACAAGATGCGCGTGCCCGAGCTGTGCAGAAACTTCAGGTGCGCGTGGCTGAGCATCCCTGCGCTTCCGTCTCCATTTCCTTTGTTTATGCCAAAATCGAGTGTTTGTTTTGAACTCAGCTCCTTTTGGGATCAGTGCTGGATGTGAATTATGTTAAGATTTTGGCGATGGGTGCATGGAATAGTGGAATCACCGACTTCTGAGTCATTATGAAGAGAGTGTATGGCTGCGATTGCATTATTTGTCCTTGATCTAGAACGTTGTAAAACTTTTTTTTGGAGGGCTCCTGTGGCCGGATGTTATTATCTAATAACTTCAGTGTGTTCATTTTGTGAAACTGTACTCACTTCCATAGCTTACAATTTGGAGACTGTTTGGGTAGGGGGAGAATTGTGGTGGTAGCGGGGATGGGTGGATCCAAATCCTTTTGATTTTCTGGTTTTCTGTTTCTATAACTGCATTTGTCTGGTAGGCTACCAGTTATTTTTATCCTAATCTTATTTGCAAACTAGTCGGTAACTTTTTGCTTTGATGGGGCTCTTCACTGCAGTGCAGTTGCTTGGTGTGGGAAACTGAATGCAATTGCTTGCGCATCAGAGACTTGTGCACGTATTCCAAGGTTGGAGTCCCTTCAACTTCTTTCTCAGATATGTTTTGTGCCTTGATTGCCTTGCATATGTATATCATTTAAAATGTTTAAACTATGGGGTCTGTCTTATGTAGTGGAGGTTGTGGTAGAAAAATGATGTTTCTTAAGTTGAGCAGAAACATTAGGACATAGTCCTACTGGTAAAATTATAACTCATGTATAGGTAGAGTAAACTATACAAGTAATTTATAAGGGGTGTCTGAGGACTCTGGGAGCAGGTGCTACAATACTCGTACAACAGATGACAAAAGATAGGAAAGTATAGATTGGTAACATAGAAAAAAAATTTAAACATTAAGACTGGAAGTAGTAAAATGGAGATTCTCCTGATGTCAATGCCTAGCAAAGAATGCTCGAGTATTCGCCCTCTTAGTGGCATTTTCTTTTATTCACAGTTTTTTGTATGAAATATTCTTTGGCATAAAATAATTTTAAATTATTTCTCCAGCTCCAATTCAAGTCCTCCATTTTGGATTCCTATACATATCCTGAATCCAGAGAGACCAACAGAATGCTCTGTATTCAATGTGAAAGCAGGTACATGTCTTTTTATCTGCTACACAAAATATTCTTAACTATGGTTTACTTGCATGTTATTCTTTGCTAGACACACATGCCTCAAATTTTGATCCCAGTTGTATTTTAGTGGTGAAATTGTACTCAGCTTTTGACTGTGTACAAGCAGATGCAGATCAAGTTCGATACTCTGTTGTCTGCTCATCTGAAATAAATATATCTATTCATTTTTATAAAAATGATGTGCTCTCAGCATATTTCACTGTAATGGTATTGTCAATTGAACAGATTCTCCACGTGACTTTGTTCAGTTCATTGAATGGTCTCCTCGGTCCTGCCCTCGTGCATTGCTAGTGGCAAATTTTCATGGGCGGATCACTATATGGACACAGCCAACAAAGGTAAGCTATTCCCTTGAGATGGATGCATCATTTCTTTTTAGAGTTAACTTTGCAGTTCAATACGAACACGAGTTTCTCTGATAGTTGCTGAAACAAAGTTTTATATTTGATGTTACCAAATATTTTCATACTAATCACTTTATTCTGTGGTGAAGGGTCCTGTAAATCTTGTACGGGATGCAAGCTCGTGGCAGTGTGAACATGAATGGCGTCAAGATCTTTCTGTGGTGACCAAGTGGTTGTCAGGAATTTCTCCGGTACGTTGGTAGCACACATAATACTCCATGCTGTTTACCTTAACTATTTAACATGCCCCATTATGGTTAATTCAACAATGCTGCTGAATGACCCTGTTTTCAGTTTTCACAGATCAGATTTCTTGAGCACCATAGCAGTGCTCAGAATCATTTTATATTTGTCAAACGCAATAAAAGGGGCAGACCCAGTGCCAGAGGCTCCCACATGAGCCCCCCCCCCCCCCCCCCCCCCCCCCCCCCCCCCCCCCCC